>Ga0182231_1000031_pt1 | contig 50008 bp, 38 predicted proteins | sample G6R1MG_29_FD_129667 | JGI IMG/M metagenome (GOLD analysis project Ga0182231, IMG submission 129667) | Miscanthus phyllosphere microbial communities from Michigan, USA - G6R2_NF_07NOV2016_LD1 MG | ecosystem: Host-associated > Plants > Phyllosphere > Phylloplane/Leaf | place: USA: Michigan...
ATCTTCAACGCGACCTCGACGGCCACCGACCCGGAATCCGAAAAGAACACGTGGTCGAGGTCGCCCGGCAACAGGGCGGCGAGGCGGGCGGCCAGCCGCTCGGCCGGCGCGTGGGTGAGGCCGCCGAACATCACGTGCGGCATCGCCTCCAGCTGGGCGGCGACGGCGGCCCGGATGTGGGGATGGTTGTAGCCATGCGCCGCCGTCCACCACGAGGCGATGCCGTCGACGAGCTCACGCCCATCCGCCAGCCCGATGCGCACCCCGTCCGTCCGCACCGCTTCGAGGGGCGGGGCGGCGGTCTTCATCTGCGTGTAGGGCCGCCAGAGGTGGTTTTTTTGCGGGATGGTCATGGGGGTGGGATGGGCGGCGAGGGCGGTGGGGTCAAGGTGGGGGTGAAATGGCCTACGCTTTGTCAAACTGACGTCGAGTAGTGCCCGGAGGTCGAGCAGCCTCATTGGGGTCATTAAGCACTTACAACCGCATCTAATCGCATTGGATTTGAAGCGCCTTAACAGTCAAGAATCTTGAACACCGAGAGAGCCTGATGCGAACGATGTGGAACGCCGAAATTCTACCACAGATTTAGCGACTGCCCCATGTACCTGAAATTTTCTTCCGCCTATCATTAGGCCAAAGTTTGTCGCGCAGGTGGTCTGCGGCGCTCTAGCTGGAAGCGGGACGGATGGCTGAAACGCAAAACATCGGTCGTATGGCGGAGCTGATTTCAGATGAAATATTTGAGGAGTTTGGGTGGAAGAAAATCGGACCGATAAACGTCAACTGGGACTGCGTGGACTCTCGGCATGGCAAGGTAACGCACCCATCAGACGTCGTGTTTTATTATGACGAGCCGTATAGCGACCTAAGAACTTTTGTGCAAACAGATTTAAAGAGCTATGCAAAGAATTCTATAAGCAAGAGCGCTTTGATTGGAGCGATAAACAGCCTCGCAATGCAGGTTTCCTGTGCCGATAAGAGCGAGCAGTGGAGAGAGCATTACGCTCCAGATCACGTTCCGTATCAAATCGCTGGCATGTTATTTGTTTATAATCACGACGGCGGTTTTGATCGAGAGTTCAGTGATTACCTCGAAGATATAGATTTTTCGTCTATCGATCTGCCGAGGAAAAATAAAATTGCTGTGATAAGTCCCGAAAATATCTTTTGGCTACATAATGTCGGGCAAGAGATCGCAAGGATGAGGGGTAGGCAAAAAGAGGGAAGGCTGCCAGATCGCGAGTATTGTTCATTTTTTTACCCCCAGCCGGTTCGAGCCTTTTTTGTTAGAAGTGGTGAAGTGACCGCAGCAAGTATTGAGGTTTTAACAGGGCCAAGAATTATTTTAAGGTATAAGAAGGAGATTCCGTCGGTTGGAATCGGATACATTGTTTTCCATAGAGGGGATGGCAGTACAACCGAAAAATTTCTTTATCTGCTTGATTATATCAGGCAGCATGAAATGCTCCATCCGGAATCGAGTATTGAAATAAAAGCGATCGATCGAGATGGAACTTCGCAGAACAATTTTCAGAAGTCTAAACTAAAGTATCTTGAGATGATTGGCGGAGGGGCTGGCCATGATGGTATATACCAAATGGTAAAATCAATTTCTTTCAGTCCTATAAGATCTGTTGTGCCTCATTTTTCTGAGACCGCGATAGGAATGGAATATGACAGATAAATTGCAGTTTCTAGCCGCAACTGACAAAGATGTGTTTGATCTTTTGATGTCTTCAAAGCAAAAGATGAATGATGATGCTTTAAGGTTGGTGGCTTTGCATCGCGGCTTGATATATTCGCCGGAGGCTCATCGCGAAGATATTGCTTCGGAAATTTCACTACTGCCCCATGATTATAGTTCCATATCCAATCTTATTAAGGCACGAGAAAGCGCAAAAAGGCAGGAACGGATGACGTGCATCTCGCTACCTGTTGAATTGACGCGCGATGAAATGTCGAAAATTGTGAATGAATATAAGAATAAAGCTTCTTCTGACGAGGAGATTGTCCCTCTATCTAGAAGGGCTCATGACATGGTTGTTAAAATTGCGTATGACGAAGTTGATTACTCTAAAACTAGGCTTATACAGCGGCAAAGAAAAGATATAGAAGTCGAATTCATTGCTTCAGGGGGTATTACGACGATCCGAATGCCGTCTACTGAAAAAGCAAAACAGGTTGGTGATCAGTTTTTGTCTTATGCTGAGAGTTTACGGAAGAAAGAAATTCCACCAATTCTTATTTCGCTGTCTGACTTGTCTAAAGAAATAAATCGTTGTTTTTTCTATATCTAATGCGAAAAATGGCCGGATATGAGTTTCAGACCGCTGTAAATATGAGAGTATCTTCAGGAATATCTGACAAAAATCGGGGAATAAGTATTGATCTTGAGGAGGATGCCGATGTTTCAGAGGAAATTGTTGGAATTGTAAATAGTGTGGTTCTTTCTGGAGTAAATTTGGAGAAATCAGACGAGTACATCACGCTCGCAAAAAAGGGATACTACTTCACCTCTGTTACTTGGCGTGCAATGCAAGAGGCGGAGCCGCGAGATATGATGCAGTTTGATGTCTCCTTTGAAAACGGCATTGAGGGGTCTGGTTTTCGATATGCGGTCAAGATAGCCCGGCGTATAAAAAAGACTGGAACGATAAGTAATAAATTTGAGCATCTTGATGCAAACCGTCAGCCTTCGATGTGGCGACTAATAGAAACAACTGCGTTAATTGTTTTGGAAGATATTCGAAGCAGGGATTGTGCGGTAGGGGCAGTCGGGGAGGCTGCTCAATGACAAGGCGTCGATGGATTAGCGCTAAATGGCCAATCACTATGAGAGAGATCGCTCGTCGTATGCAGAAGGCGGATGATATTCAAGAAAATGAAAAAGGGTTTATTGTTGAGCGTGTTCGAGATGACTTTGTTGAAGCCAAATACTTTGAGCGATTGCAGACAATTGAGCGTTTAATTGATCCATTCGGCCGAGAGTCGGAAATTGATCGAGTTCAGTATTTGCAAATTAATTTTACGGCATTTGATGGGCCGCTTGGACTTGAGATTGTTGGGACTAGCAAGGACGTTCGAAAACTAACCAACTCTCTTGAGAAAATTTGCGAATATAAGCTTATCTTGTCAGCTATATCGGTTGACCCTATCGCGTGGGCGGTTGAGATTAGTAGGTGTTCGGGCATCGAATATTATACAGAGAGCATTCAAATTTCAAATATGTACGTCGGTCCAGGAATTAGCGCTAAATTAGTTGTGACGGGAACGGTTGATGTTGGAGAGCTTACTGGAAGATTTGTACATGATCGCAGTCATGTTATTGAAAAAGTAAAAATTCAAGCTAAATCGCGGCCCAAATCCAGTGTTATTTTGACGAATGGTGCTGCGGCTACAACCGCTGGCGCTGAAAGTGGTAGAATTTCTTCTGCAGTTCGGGAATCTCTTCTCGTCCTTATGGGAGATGTCCCTGAGATCTGAAAAATTAATGGTCTAATCGATTTGATGTGCAGCGAGACTGAGTGCTCCTCTTCAACACGCCGGTATACGGAACTCTATGCAAGTCTGCTGTCAAGAGCCTCATAGAGGTAGGCGCAGTATGGTGCGCGAAAGCTGCTGAAAATACCCAAATCAACGCTTTAATTTTTCAATATAATTGAAAATTGATCTGCATTAGAAGACGATCCGCAGGCGTCCAGATATTTTTTGACGCAGCGGGTCGGGCATTGGCATCAAATCTGTTTCCGCTGATATCAGCGGGCCTCCTGGCTTGACAACCCAACGCCCCACCACCCCCATCCCCACCCATGTCCAGCCTCGACGCCTTCGCCGAAAAAACCCTCGCGGACCTCGACGCCAAAACCCTGCGGCGAAACCTCGTCGCGACGGCGCGGGGGGCGGGGGCCGGGGTGGTGCGGGGGGGCAAAGCCCTCGTGTCATTCTCGTGCAACGATTACCTCGGGCTGAGCCTCGATCCCCGGGTGATCGCGGCGGGGCAGGCGGCGCTGGCGCGCTACGGGGCCGGGGCGGGGGCGTCGCGCCTCGTCACCGGCAACCATCCGCCGCTCGTCGCCCTGGAGGAGCGGCTCGCCGCCCACAAGGGCAAGGAGGCGGCCCTGGTGTTCGGCAGCGGGTATCTGGCCAATCTCGGGCTGGTCACGGCCCTGGTCGGGGCGGGCGACCTCGTCCTCGTCGATGCGCTCGGGCATTCCTGCCTGTTCGCCGGGGCGCAGCTCTCGGGCGCGACGATGCTGCGGTTTCGCCACAACGACCTCGACCACCTGCGCGGGCAGCTCGCCGCACGGCGCGCCCGGCACGGGCGGGTGCTGATCCTCACCGAGCGGGTGTTCAGCATGGACGGCGACCGGGCGCCGCTGCCCGACCTGCTGGCGCTGGCGGCGGAATACGACGCCTGGACCCTCGTCGACGACGCCCACGGCCTCGGGGTGGTGGAGGCGGGGGGGCGCGCCCCCCTCGAAATGGGCACCCTGTCGAAGACGCTGGGCTCCTATGGCGGCTATGTCTGCGCCGCGCGGCCTGTGGTCGATCTCCTCACCAGTCGGGCGCGCAGCTTCGTCTACACCACCGGGTTGCCGCCGGCTTGCGCCGCCGCGGCGCTCGCCGCCCTGGAGATCGTGGAGGCCGAACCGGAGCGGGCCGCCCGGCCGCTCGGGCTCGCCCGCCGCTTCACCGCCCGCCTCGGGCTGCCGGAGGCCGAGAGCCCCATCGTGCCGATCCTCGTCGGGGAGGCTCCGGCGGCGCTGGCCCTCTCGGCCGCCCTGGAGGCGCGGGGCGACCTCGTCGTCGCCATCCGCCCGCCCACGGTGCCGGCCGGCACGGCGCGCCTGCGGGTGGCGTTCTCGGCCGCCCACACGGAGGCGCAGGTAGACGGGCTCGCCGACGCGATCCTGGCCCTGCGGGCGTGAGCCGGGGCGCGGTTCCGGCGGGACCGCGCGGCGCCGGAGGAACGGGTTCCCGCCCGGGCGCGGATTATTCGTTGCCGATCCGTCTCATCCCGTCGCCCGCGCGCCGGTGACGGCGAAGCATCGGGGGAGGTCGTCCGGGGCCGATTCGCTCGCGGGGCGCGACGCTTCAAGCAGACATCCTCGAATCGAGCGTCTTCGGGCGTCTGTATTTGTATTTACAATCGTCATCGCGTCGGCCGAAGAGAACCCGGCGTCGCATCTTTCGTTTACCTGATCATCCCAAGTATGAGCCGGACGTCGTTCGGGGCAAGGTCGGGCACGCACCGCGGCGCGTGCGGGCGCGGGACCGCATGCCGGCCGCCACGATCGAGAGGGGTGAGGGTCCACGATGAACATTTCGACCGTCGTCGAAGTCAAGCGGCCGACGTCGCTGAACGAACTCGCGGGCTGGCAAGACGGCTATTCTTGGCTGGCCGGCGGAACCTGGCTGTTCGCCGAGCCGCAGGCCTCCGTCGACACGCTCATCGACCTCGAAAGCCTCGGCTGGGCGCCGCTCACGGCGACGGAATCCGGCCTCGAGATCGCCGCGACGTGCCGGATCGTGGAGCTGCACGGGTTCGAGGGCCCGCCGGCCTGGCGCGCGGTGCCGCTGTTCCGGCAGTGCATCGATTCGTTCCTCATGTCCTTCAAGATCTGGAACGCCGCCACCATCGGCGGCAACGTCTGCATGTCGCTGCCCGCCGGCGCGATGATCTCGCTCACCGCCGCCCTGGAGGGCGTCTGCACCCTGTGGCCGCGCGACGGAGAACCGCGCACGGTCCCGGTGGTCGACTTCGTCACCGGCAACCACACGAACGGGCTCGGCCGGGGCGAGCTCCTGCGCAGCATCCACCTGCCCGCCACGGCGCTCACGAAGCGCACGGCCATGCGGCAGGTGTCGCTCACCCGCTACGGGCGCTCGGCCGCCCTCATCATCGCCACCGTGGGCGACGACGGCGCCGACTTCCTCCTCACCATCACGGCGGCGACCCCGCGCCCGGTGCAGCTTCGCTTCGCCACGCTTCCCTCCGCCGACGATCTGCGCCGCGCCATCGACGCGCGCCTGACGCCGGACGCCTACTTCCCCGACGTGCACGGATCGGCGGCCTACAAGCGCCACGTCACGCAGTACCTGGCCGAACAGATCCGTGAGGAGCTCGCGTGACCCAGTATTCCATCAACGGCCGCGCCTACGCCGCCGCGCCGGCGCCAGGCCAGTGCCTGCGCACCCTGCTGCGCGACCTCGACGTGTTCGGCGTGAAGAAGGGCTGCGATTCCGGCGATTGCGGCGCCTGCACGGTGCACATCGACGGCAAGCCGTTCCATTCCTGCCTCGTCCCGGCCTTCCGGGCCGAGGGGCGTGAGGTCACCACCATCGAGGGGCTGGCGCCCTGCGGCGAGCGCCATCCGCTGCAGCAGGCGTTCCACGACGCGCAAGGCTTCCAGTGCGGCTTCTGCACCGCCGGCATGATCATGACGGCCGCGACCTTCACGGACGCGCAGAAGGCCGACCTGCCCCACGCCCTCAAGGGCAACCTCTGCCGCTGCACCGGCTACCGCGCGATCAAGGACGCCCTCGACGGCGTGTGCAACATCGAGGCGGACATCGCCGGCAAGGCCCTCGGGGCGAGCCTGCCGAACCCCTTCACCGACGCCATCGTCACCGGCACCGCCCGCTACACCATGGATGTGGCGGTGGCCGATCTCCTGCACCTCAAGGTGCTGCGCTCGCCCCACGCCCATGCGCGCCTCGTGTCCATCGATGCCCAGGCGGCGCGCGCCGTGCCGGGCGTCGTCGCGGTCTACACCTGGGAGGACGTGCCCAGGCGCCTGTTCAGCTCGGCCCTGCACGAGGACCATCTCGTCGATCCCGACGACATCCTGCTTCTGGACAACGTGGCCCGCTTCGCCGGCCAGCGCATCGCCGCCGTGGTGGCCGAGACGGAGGCCGCCGCCGAGGCCGGCTGCCGGGCCCTGCACGTCGAGTACGACATCCTGCCGGCGGTGTTCGACCCCGTCGAGGCCATGCGGCCCGGCGCGCCGGTGCTGCACGACAAGGACGGGCTTAACGCCAGCACCAACGTCTTCTGCACCCTCCAGGGCGAGATCGGCGACGTGGCGAGGGGGGTCGCCGAGGCCGACGTCGTGCACGAGCAGACCTACTCGACCTCCCGCGTCCAGCACGTGCATCTCGAGACGCACGGCTCCATCGCCTGGAAGGGCGAGGACGGGCGCTGGCACGTCCGCACGAGCTCGCAGGCGCCGTTCGCCGTGCGCCAGAAGCTCGCCTACGTCATGGGCATCCCGCCCCGCGACGTCCACGTGTTCACGGAGCGGGTCGGCGGCGGGTTCGGCGGCAAGCAGGAGATGGTCTCGGAGGACCTCGTCCTGTTCGCCACGATGAAGCTCGGCCGCCCGGTGAAGTGGGAATGGACCCGCGAGGAGGAGTTCATCGGCGCCACCACGCGCCACCAGATGACCACCCGGGTGAAGATCGGCGCCCGCAAGGACGGGACGCTGACGGCCCTCGACGTGGAGGTCCACTCCAACACCGGGGCCTATGGCGGCCACGGCAGCGAGACCCTGGCGGCCGCCATGGCGAGCCCCATCGCGGCCTACCGCTGCGCCAACAAGAAGGGCATCGGCCACGCCGTCTACACCAACATGACGCCCGGCGGCGGCTTTCGCGGCTACGGCGCCTCGCAGACCACCTTCGCGGTGGAATGCGCCATCGACGCCCTCGCCCGGGACCTCGGCATCGATCCCTTCACCATGCGCCGCCGGAACGTCGTGCAGCCGGGCGACAACATCGAATCCATCTGGAAGGAGCCGAGCGACGCGAGCTTCGGCAGCCACGGCATCGGCGAGTGCCTCGACATCGTCGAGCGCGAACTCGCCAGGGGCAACGGCGTGCCCAAGCCCGAGGGGGCGGATTGGGAGGAGGGCCGGGGCGTGGCCCTCGCCATGCTCGAATGCGGACCGCCCACCGAGCACCGCTCGGGCGCCGAACTCCACCTCGAGGCCGACGGCACCTACTTCCTCGCCTGCGGCTCGACGGAGATGGGCAACGGCATCACCACGGCGCACAAGCAGATCGCCGCCGCGATCCTGGGGACCCGCGCCGACAGCGTCGGCATCATCAACGCCGACACCGACCGCACCCCCTACGACACCGGCACCTTCGCCAGCACGGGCGTCGTGGTCGGCGGCAAGGCGGTCCACCTCACGGCCGAGGCCATGGTGGAGGACATCCTCGACTTCACCAGCCGGCATACGGGCGTGCCGGTGGACCAATGCCGCCTCGACGCCGATGGGGTGATCTGCGGCAACGAGCGCATCACCCTGGTCGATCTCCACGCGGCGGGCGCGAAGGTCGACCACCGCTTCACCGTGAGCCGCCGGGCCTACCTCTCGCCCCGCACCATCGCGTTCAACGTGCAGGGCGTCCGCCTCGCCGTGCACCGCGTCACCGGCGAGATCCGGGTGCTGCACAGCGTGCATGCCGCCGATATCGGCCTGCCGATCAACCCGATGCAGTGCCGGGGCCAGCTCGATGGCGCCGTCTCCATGGGCTACGGCTGGGCGCTCGTCGAGAACATGGTCCACGACGACGAGGGCCGCATGGTCAACGCGCAGCTGCGCAACTGCCGCATCCCGACCTTCGCCGACACCCCGCGCACGGACATTTTCTTCGCCGACACCACGGACCGCATCGGCCCCCTCGGGGCGAAGTCGCAAGGGGAGTGCGGCATCAATCCCGTGGCCCCGGCGGTCTCGAACGCCCTCGCCGACGCGACCGGCGTGCGCTTCGCCCACCTGCCGTTCACGCCCGACCGCCTGTTCTCGCGGCTCGCCACCCGATGAGCGCGGCGACCCACAGCGTCAGCATCGTGACGCAGACCTCCGTCCGGCCCGAGAGCGCGGAGGCGTTCGCCCAGTGGCAGGGCGGCACCAGCGCGGTGATCTCGGGGTTTCCCGGGTTCATCGAGCAGCGCCTGATGCCGCCCCACCCGCCGCTCCAGGTGGATTGGGTGATCCTGCAGCGCTTCGCCAGCCTCGCCCACGCCAAGGGCTGGCTCGCCTCGCCCGAACGCCAAGCCCGCATCGTCGGCGCCGCCCCGATGCTGGTGGGGCGCGACGACGTCCACATCGTGACCGATGACGCCAGCGCGGCCCGCACCGCGCCGGCCTCGGCGGTCATCAGCACCCGGGTGAAGCCCGGGATGGAGGCCGCCTACCGCAAGTGGGAGCAGAAGGTCGCCGCCGCGCAATCGAAGGCCGCCGGCCTCCAGGGCTACCGCTTCGAGCCGGCGGTGCCGGGCGTGCAGGAGGATTACGTCGCGATCCTGCGCTTCGACAGCGACGCCAACCTCAGGGCGTGGCTCGACTCGCCCCAGCGCCGGGATCTCATCGAGGAGGCGGTGCCGCTCACGGCGGAATTCCACACCCGGACGGTGCAGAGCGGGTTCGAGCAGTGGTTCCGCGACGCCACGCCGGAGGGCGCCCCGCCGCCCGCCGCGTGGAAGATGAACATGATCGTCCTCTTGACGCTCTACCCCACGGTCTTCCTGTGGGGGCTGTTCGTGGGCACGCCCCTCCTCGGCCGCGTGCTCAACCTCGATTTCCCCGTCGCCCTGTTCATCGGCAACGTCTTCAGCGTGCTCGTGACGGCGCGGCTGGTGCCCTGGACCGCCAACCGCCTCGGCTGGTGGCTGTCGCCGCCGCCTGAGCGGCGCGCCAGCGTCGACCGCCGGGGCGCGGCCCTGCTCGTCGCCGCCTACGCGATCATGATCCTGGTGTTCTGGAAGCTGCTCTGAGCCGGCCTCGAAGAGGACCGCATTCACGTATCGGGCAGGCAGCGCGGGTCCCCTCTCGTGGAAGGCGACGGCATTCACGCATCTTGCCTGGTCCGGTGGATCTCTGCACCAGACCCGTCATCCCGGGGCCGCGCAGCGGAACCCGGGATCCAGACCCGCCGACGCTGCCTCGTCCCGCCACCTCGGCGGCTCTGGATTCCGGGTTCGCCTTCGGCGCCCCGGAATGACGGCGGTGGAGTCCAGCCGACCGGGAGACGGGTGAATGCCGTCGCCTCCCAGGAGAGGGAACCCGCGCGTCACCTGGTCTTTCGGCGTTTCGCCGTTTCGACCGAACCGACCCGTGCCGAAGACACGTTTGGGAATCTCGCACATGCTCGCGTTCGCGCCTCGCGCAGGCCGCCCGGTCCTCGCGGCCCTCGGCGTCTCGGCGGCCCTCCTCGCCCTCCACGTCGCGGGCGCAACCCCCATCGGGGCCGCCCGCGCGGCCGAGCCCGTGGTCGCGCCGGCCCCGGCGCCGCCGGGCTTCTTCAGCTTCTCCGACACCATCGTGAGCTACCGGTTCCAGGGCCCCTCGGCGGAGCCCGGCATCGGCGTGCAGCGCCCCGACGGCACGCCGACGGGCCGGCGTGAGCCCCGCGAGATCCCCAAGAACGTCGTCAACCTGTTCCACACCAACGCGTGGACCTACGGCACCAACCTCGTGTCCCTCGATCTCCTGCGCTCGGGCTCGCAGGACCCGGCCGGCAACGCGTTCGGCAGCTTCCCGCAGATCGGCGCGACGGAACTGTACCTCATCTACCGGGGCACCCTGAGCCCGAACCGGATCCTCGACACGGACGTCTTCGCCATCCCCGGCCTCGTCAAGGAGATCGGCCTCGCCTTCGGCGTCGACGCCAACGCCAAGAACACCACCTTCAATTCGCAGAAGCGCGCCGGCACCTTCGGCCTCGACTTCGCCTTCGACGTGCCGGCCGGGTTCCTGAACCTGAAGGTCCAGGCCTACAAGGAATTCGGCCATAACGGCTTCGCCGCCGGCCGCTTCCGCAGCGTCGAATTCCAGATGACGCCCGAGTTCGAGCTCACCTACGCGATTCCGCTGCCGTTCACGGGCCTGCCCCTCTCGCTCTCCGGCTTCAACACCCTCATCCTGCCCAAGGGCCGCTACGGCCGCACCAACGAGTTCGAGACGCAGCTCGAATTCGTGTCCCAGACCAACCTCGTCCTCGATGTCGGGCAGCTCGCCGGCGGGCCGCCCAAGCGGTTCGAGGTGTTCGCCGGGTTCCAGTACTGGCACAACAAGTTCGGCGCCGACCCCCGGCGGACCGTCAACACCGAGGAGAAGGCGCTGATCGCGGGCGTCTCCTACCATCTGCCGTAGGCGAGCGGGCCCCGCCTCAGGGCCGGGCGGCGCGCAGGTCGCCGGGGGAGATGCCGAAGCGCCGGCGGAACGCGCGGTTGAAGGTCGGTACGTCGGCAAAGCCGCACGCATACGCGATGGTGGCGATCTTCACCCCGTCGTTGCGCGGCGCGGCCAGGCGGTGGTGCGCGCGGGTGAGGCGGGCCTCCCGGATGGCCGCCGCGATGCCGTCCGTCTCCGCGAACGCCCGGTAGAGATGGGCGCGGGACACGCCCAGCACCGCCTGGATCTCGCTCGGGCCGAGGGTCGGGTCGTGCAGCCGGCGCTCGATATGGGCGCGGGCGAGCGACAGCACCGCCGCCCGCGAGACGGGCACGGCCGGCCGGTCGGCCGGGGGCCGGGCGAGGCCGCGCAACATGTGGAGCACCCCCTCGACGGCGACCCCGGCCTCGTCCCCGGTCATCCACGCGGCCGAGCGGGCGAAGGTGCGAAAGCACGCCGCGAACGCCGCGTTCGCGGGCTGGCCCGCGATGCAGCGGCCCGCGAAGGCGTCGGCGTCGCCGATCCAGGTCTCGAAGGCGCCGCGCGGCACGGCGAGGCGGATCTCCTCGTAATCGGTCTGGGTGCCGGCCAGCAGGGGCCGCCCCCGCGACAGGAAGCTGATGCCGCCGGTGGCGATCCGGCCGCCGCGATCGGCCTGCTCCTGATACCCGATCCCGTCGAGGGCGAGGCCGATCACCACCATCTCGGGGCTGCTCCGGTCGATGTGGCGGGCCCCGATCTTCAGGCTCACGGGGCTGCTCACCGTGTGCGTGAGGATCCACTCCGCAGTCCCCACGGCGAGGCGCCGGGCGCGGAAATCCCCCCGGGGCTGCACGCGGGCGACGTCGCCGAACGGCGCCAGGGCGGTGGAGCGCCAGAAATCGAAGGCCCATTTCGATTCGACGTGATCCGTCGTCTCGACGACACTGGGGACGATCGCCAGTCCAGACACGTTGCCAAGCTCCGGTGCCCCGCCGCTGCGTGGCACCGGCCGTTCGCGCGTCCGCGGGAGACGACTCGCGTAGCACACAATGCGCCGGGCGGTTTCCTTCCCGTCGCGGAGGCGGGCGCGGATCCCGGCCGGCGCGCGGCGGGGTCCGCGCCGCGCCCACACGGGACATTAACGGGGCGGGTGCTCTGCTCGCCCCCGCACGCGGCCTCCGGCGCTCCGTCGGCGGACCGCTTCCACGGACGCTCCCGGCATGAACCCCTATCTGCTCCTCGCCTTCGCGATCACCGCCGAGGTCACCGCGACCCTCGCCCTGAAGGCCGCCGACGGGCTGACCCGCCCGGTGCCGACGATCGTCACGGTGCTGGGCTACGGCACCGCCTTCTGGCTGATGTCGCACTCCATGAACATGCTGCCCATCGGCGTGGTCTATGCGATCTGGGCCGGGGTCGGCATGGTCGGCGCGGCGCTCGGCGGCGCGGTCCTGTTCGGCGAGCCGATCACCCTGCCGATGCTGGCCGGCATCGGGGTGATCGCCGTCGGCGTCACCATCCTGGCCTCCGGCCAGACCGCGTCCCATTAGATTTTTCTTTCGCCCCGCCGCCCGCCCGTCGTCCGCCCCCGAGGGGGGACGCGGCGGCGGATTCCTCCGTTCGAACAGGGTTTCCCTCACGGTGCGTCTGAAACCCGAGCGCCGCGCGCGGCTCCGCCCCCGGCCCGCCGGCGCGCTTCTGGCCGTGGGCCTCCTCGGCGCGTCGGCCTGGGCGGCGACCGCCCTCCTCGACGTCCCGAACCCCGTCACCCTGGCGGCGCTCGCCGTCGTCGAGCCCTCCGCCGTCGGGACCTGGTTCGCGAGCCGGCCGGTGGCGGCCTCTGCGCGCCCGCGCGTGCTGCCCGTCGCGCCCCGCCCGCTCCCCGAGCGGGTCCCGTGGAAGGGCGCGGACGTTCCCCTGGCGCGCGTGCTGGCGGCGACCCGGACCAACGCGTTCCTGGTGTCCCAGGACGGCGTCCTCGTCCACGAATGGTACCGGCCGGGCTTCGACCGGGCGACGCTGTTCCCGTCCTGGTCCGTGGCGAAGTCGGTGGTGTCGCTGCTGGTGGGGCGGGCCGTCGCGGACGGCCGCCTCGCGGAGGCGGATCCCGTCTCGGCCCTGGTGCCCGCCCTGCGCGGCGTGCCGGTCTTCGGCCGCATCACGGTGCGCGACCTCCTCGACATGACGAGCGGCCTCGCGGTGCCGGAGAACTACGACCCCTGGAACCCGCTGGTCGGCACCGCCGGGATGTACCTCACCCGCGACCTGCCGGCCTTCGTCCGGGCGCATGCGGTGCTGTCCGCGACGCCGGGCAGCAAGGGCCGGTACCGCAGCATCGACACGGAGGTGCTCGGCCTGGTCCTCGCCGCAATCCACGGCCGGCCGCTCGCCGACCTCCTCGCGGAGCAGATCTGGCGGCCCATGGGGGCGGAGGCGGGCGCGACCTGGAACCTCGACGCCCCGGGCGGCACCGAGAAGGCGTTCTGCTGCCTCAACGCCGTGGCCCGCGACTTCGTCCGCCTCGGGCTGATGGTGGCCGATCACGGCCGGGTCGGTCCGGTCGAGATCGTTCCGCCCCACTGGATCGCGCGGATCGAGACCCCGGCGCGGCGGGCGGTCGACGGCTGGCCCTACTCGGCGCAGTGGTGGCACGTGCCGGACGGCGACGACGACATCTCGGCCATCGGGGTCTACGGCCAGTACGTCTACGTCAACCGCGACACCGGAACGGTGATCGTCAAGCTCAGCGACCACGGGGCCGAGGAGGACGAGGCCGAGACCCTCGCGGCGATGCTGTTCCTCGCGCGCGCCCTGGCGCCGCCACGCCGGTGAGCCCGGATCAGGCGGCCATCCCCTCGGCGGACCGGGCCTTGGGCTCCGCCTCGGCCAGCCCGCGCCTGCGGGCCACGCGCTCCGCCCGCCAGTTGCGCAGGAGGCGCCGCCGCACGCTCCGCCAGCTCATGGCCGGCACCGGCGACACGGGGTCGACGAGGGTGCTGAGGGCGCGCGCGTAGTCGAGCACCAGGCCGGGGGTCCACGTCATGGCGCCGGCGCCGTTGCGCATGAGCGCGGCCGCCCAGAATTCCGGGCTCAGCACCGCCCGCGCCAGCCGGCGCCACGGGGTGCCGTCGCGGGCGAAGCTGCCCTCCACGGCGGCGTCGAGGGCGTTGGCGACCCCCGTCGAGCAGTTCCGGCCGACGAGGTTGTAGGTGGCGTCCCGGCGATACCCCGCCCAGAACGCCCGCAGGCGGGCGCCGTCGACCCCCTGGAGGGTGACCGCCACCGTCGCCTCGCACCAGTCGTCGGCTTCCGCGCGGTAGCTCGGCAGGAAGCGGCCCGGCACGTCGTTCTCGGGGCCGGCGCGCAGGATCGCCCGCAGGTTGTCGGGCGAGCGGTCGATCTCCACGGCGGGATAGTGGCTGAGGTAGAGGGGGGGCTCCCCCGGGGCGCCGGCGAGTTCGAGGGCGGCGTGGCCGGTGGAGATGTGGCCGACCCCGTTCACCGAGAGGACGTAACGGTGGACGAGGCGCTGCCGGGCCGGGATCGTCGCCGTCCCGGTGGGCGTCCAGACATGGACCGTGAGGGTGTCCGAGGCGCCCGCCGGCGCGGCGGCCCCGAGGGAATCCGGCGGGCGGCGCAGGCGCAGGCCCAGAACCGCGACCTTGATCCCCGACAGCACCAGGAAGGCGCCGATGCTGAACCCGACGGTGCCGGCGTACCAGGTCGGGTAGGGCTGCAGGGTCGCGATGCCGAGGACCGCGCCGAGGCCCCCGTGCGCCACCGACCAGCGCCAGCCGGGGAAGCGCAGGACCTGCGCGAGGACGATCCGCGACAGGCCGTCGAACAGGAAGGCGGTGCCGAACAGCATGGCGAGGAGGAAGGTGCTCGAGGCCGAGGCGAGCATCGTCAGCACCGCCACCACGAGGAGCATCGCGGCCTTGAGCAGGCGCAGGCGGCGCGCCGCCCCGGTGGCGACGAGGCCGCGCACGAGGGAACTCAGCGCCTCGACCACGAGGAGCAGGCCGAACCAGCGGTCGGGCACGTGGGTGGCGCCGTCGAGGGCATCGATCACGAGGGCGCCGCCGAGGCCCGTCCACACCAGGCCGACGCCCGCCACGAACCCCCAGCGCCGGTGGACGGCCTCGCGTCCGACGAGCAGCAGCCAGAGGGGGAGGGCGCGCGGCGCCCGGGCCCGAGTTCCGGACGCCGCCAGTCCGGCGGCAACCCCGCCCCCGTGCCCGGCGGCGGCGAGGCCCAGAAGACCCTGCTCCTTCGGGCCGAGGGGCGCCGGGCCGGGCGCGCCATCGTTCCGGTGGCTCGGATTCGACGAGTGGGTCACGCGAAACATCCCCCGGACGCGGCATCGCCGGCGGACGGGCTCCACCGTTCAGGGCGCCACCGGCCTCCCGTCGCCGGAGGAACGGTGAGCCCGCAGGCCTCAACGGCCGGTGAATGCCGGGCCAGGAAACGCCGCGGAAGGGACGGGCCGGAGGCGCTCCCTCCGCCCGACCGGGCGGTCACGCCACCGTCCGGCCGGACAGGCCGCGCGGCCCGCCGAGCAGGAGGAGGCCGCTCAGCACCAGGGCCAGGGTGATCACGCCGAACATGGCGTGGGCCCCGTGGGCCGCCAGGATGGGCAGCAGGACGATGGGCGCCAGGGCGGCGGAGACCCGGCCGCCGGCCCAGGCGCAGGCGAGGGCCGAGGCGCGCACGGCGGTCGGCAGGAGTTCCGTCGCGTGGATCGCCAGGATGCCCCCGTAGGTCGACGCAGCGGTGTTGAAGGCGATGCCGGCCAGGACCAGGACGGGGAAGCTGCTGCCCGCGGCGAAGACCGTGCCGAGACCCGCCATGGCCGCCGCCAGGGCGACGAGGCAGGCGCGGCGCTCCAGGCGGTCGACGACGAGGGCGGTGAGGGTGGTGCCGAGGGGCGGCCCGAGGAGCGACAGGGCCCCGAAGACGAGGGACTGATCGACCCGGAAGCCCTTCTGCAGCATCACCACCGCACTGAGCAGGGGAAACCCCAGGGTCGCCCACGGGGCGACGCCGTAGAGGACGACGAACCAGCCGGTCCGGCGCCGCTGCGCCGCATCGGCGAGGAGGGCGCCGAACCCCGCCCGTGCGGGGCCCCCCGGCGCCGGGGCGGGTCCGTCGGATGCATCGGGCGGCGCGATCCGGGCCGCGGCCTCGAAGCGCCGGCAGGCGCGGTCGGCCTCCGCGCCGCGGCCGACGGCGGCGAGCCAGCGCGGCGATTCCGGCATCGGCCCGAACAGCACGGCCCCGAGCAGCGCCAGGACCGTCCCGAGGCCGAGGGCCCACCGCCACGCCTCGACCCCGAGGGGCGGCGCCGGCGTCAGGGCGTAGACGAGGCCGACGACGGCGGCGCCGCCGAGCGACCCGAGGCCCGTGCAGGCCAGCAGCATCGCCCCGCGCCGGCGCGGCGGCATCACGTCGGTGAGGTAGGTCGCGGCGAGCGGCGGGAAGCCGCCGATGGCGAAGCCCGATACGGCCCGCGCCAGGGTCAGGGACGCGAGGTCGGGGCTGAGGGCGGCGGCGAGCGACCCCAGCGCCATCAGCACGAGGGAGGCCTGGAGCGCGCGCCGACGCCCGATCCGGTCGCCGAGCATTCCGAACACCGGCGCGCCCACCGCCCCGCCGGCGAAGACCGAGGCGAGGAGCAGGGAGAGGCTGGCGCGCGCCATGCTGTGGGGCGGCGCCGTGAAGATCGCCGCCAGGGCGTTGCCGAGGGCGACCTCGGCCACGTCCGTGAAGAACCCGAAGGTGCAGACGGCGAGGATCGCCCCGTGGAGCCGGGTGAGCGGCAGACCGTCGAGGCGTTGGGCCACCGTCGCGCCGGGCCCGCCCGTGGGCGCGCGCCGGCCCGCGTCGGGGGCGGCGGCCTTGTCGCGGGCTTTGTTCAACGGGCGGCTCCTTCACGTCGCACCGGGCTTCCGGCGGGCGTTCGGACGCCGAAGGTCCGATAGCCGGATGCGCGGGCCCGTGAAACCGGAATCCGGCCGACGCGCCCGGGGCCGCCGGATTCCCCGTCTCGCGGGTCGCGCGGGTCTCCTCTCCTGGCGGGCTCCCCTTCCGGGAGGAAGGGCGATTGCAAAAGGGATCGCACCGTCGTTCCGGAGCGCCCAAAGAGCTCCGGCCGTCCAAATCCTAGCTTGCGATCGCCCTGCCTGGAGGGAGAGGGGGCCCGGACGCGTTCCGCTTCGATCCGACGTGGCCCGCGAAAACCGTGCTGGCCGACCGGCTCGGTCCCGACGGTTCCGCGCGCGGCCCTCGGCGAAGCCGGGGCCATCGGATGGGCGGGCCCTATCCGAGGAACCGGCGCACGAGGAGGCGGGCGAGGTCGCGGGGCGGCTCGGGGGTGAGCACCGCGAGCTTGCGCGAGGTCGAGAGGGAGGCGAGCCCGTGCAGGCCGGCCCACAGGGTCGCCACGGCCTGCCGGCGCTCGTCGGCCTCCGGGATCATCGGCTGCAGCACCCGGTCGACGAGGTCGGTGGTGCGCGTGAGCGCCTGCCCGTACCACTCGGGAAACCTCGAATCCGGCGCCAGGGTGTGCTCGAACACGAGGCTCCACACCTGCGGGTCCGCCTGCACGAAGGCGAGGTAGGCGTCCGCGACGGACACGGCGTTGTCCCGGGGCGTCGCGTCGTCCGAGACCGCCGCCATCAGGGCGTCGTGCAGGCGCTCCAGGGTGCGGGCGTTGACCCGCAGCACCACCGTGTCGAGGTCGCCCACCGCGTTGTAGATGGAGTTCGGGGCGTAGCCGATCACCGCCGCGAGGCGGCGCATGCCGAGCCCCCGCAGGCCGTCCTGTCGCACCAGGCCCTCGGCGGCCTTGGCGACGAGGGCCTGGAACTCCTCCCGGTTGTGGTCGCCGCGCGGCCCCGTTCCGCGTCGTATCGTCTTGGCCAAGGCCCGGTGCTCCCCATGACGATGTCGGACTCAACAAAGGTTAATCTGGCATAGAACGTCGATGCCGCCACCGGGTTCGTCGCGGGGGCGGCGCGGATCGAACGGTTTGCCGGGGTTTACCCCCTTCGCCACGCCGTTTCGTGCGCCCCCGCACAGGCGGCGTGCGGACGATGGTCGGACGGATTGCCCGCCGCCGGAATTTGAACGACGTTCAATAAGGCGGGTTTCGCCGGGGGATTTGACGCCCCGCCGACCGCCGGGCAGTCATGGTGCCGCCAAGGAGACACGCATGTTCCGTACGTTGATGACCACGCGCCGGTTCGCGCCCCTGTTCTGGTGCCAGTTCTTCTCGGCCTTCAACGACAATTTCCTCAAGAACGCCCTCGTCTTCCTGATCCTGTTCAAGGTCGGCGGCGAGGGTGAGGGCTCGGGCATGCTCGTCACCCTGGCGGGGGCGGTGTTCATCGGGCCGTTCTTCATCCTGTCGGGCCTGGGCGGCGAGATGGCCGACCGCTACGACAAGGCGCTCGTCGCCAAGCGGCTGAAGTTCGCCGAGATCTTCGGCGCCGCCGCCGCCGCGCTCGGGTTCTGGCTGCATTCCGTGCCGGTGCTGTTCGTGGCGCTCGGCCTGTTCGGCACCATCGCGGCCCTGTTCGGCCCCATCAAGTACGGCATCCTGCCCGATCACCTGCGGCGCGAGGAACTCACCGCCGGCAACGCCCTGGTGGAAGCCGCGACCTTCCTCGCCATCCTGCTCGGCACCATCGTGGCGGGCCTCGCCGCCGCCATGGGGGGCGACGCCCTCGCCTTCAGCGCCCTCATCATGGTGTTCGCGGTCCTGTGCTGGCTCTCGGCCCGCCTGATCCCGTCCACGGGCGAGGCCGCCCCGACGCTCCGGATCGACCCGAACATCTTCCGCTCCACGGGGGGCCTGCTGCGCGAGGTCTGGCGCGACACCCGGATGTGGCGCGGCGCCGTCATCGTGAGCTGGTTCTGGCTCGTGGGCGCCGTGATCCTCGCCCTGCTGCCGGTGCTGGTGCGCACCAGCCTCAACGGCTCGGAGACCGTGGTGACCCTGCTGCTCGCCGTGTTCTCGGTGGGCATCGCGGTGGGCTCCGGCCTCGCCTCGTGGCTGGCGAGCGGGCGCATCGTGCTGCTGCCGACCCCCATCGGCGCCCTCCTCATGGGCGTGTTCGCCCTCGACCTCGCCTGGACCGTCGCCCATCTGCCCCCCGCCTCGGGCGCGGTCCTGGGGGCCTGGGACTTCCTCGCCACGGGCGCGGGCCTGCGCATCACCGCCGCGTTCGCGGGGCTCGCCGTGGCGGGGGGCCTCTACATCGTGCCCTCCTTCGCCGCCGTGCAGGCCTGGACCGACAAGGACAAGCGCGCCCGGGTCATCGGCGCCGTCAACGTGCTCACCGCGGCCTTCATGGTCGCCGGGGCGCTGGGCCTCGCCGCCCTGCAGGGGGCCGGCTGGTCCATGACGGCGCTCCTCGCCCTCATCGGCGTCCTCAACCTCGTGGCCGGCGTCGTGATCCTCGCGGTGCTGCCCACGAGCCCGTTCCGCGACTTCCTCTCCATCGTGTTCCGGGCGTTCTACCGCCTGGAGGTGCGCGGCCTCGACAACGTCGACAAGGCCGGTCCCAACGCCATCATCGCGTTGAACCACGTCTCGTTCCTCGACGCGCCGCTCGCCCTCTCGCTCCTCGACAAGGAGCCGGTCTTCGCCGTCGACCACGGCATCGCCCAGCGCTGGTGGGTCAAACCCTTCCTCGCCGTGACCAAGGCGATGCCGCTGGACCCGACCCGGCCGCTGGCCACCCGCACCCTGATCAAGGCCGTGCGCGACGGCGAGACCCTCATCATCTTCCCCGAGGGCCGGCTCACCGTGACGGGCAGCCTGATGAAGGTCTACGACGGCGCCGGCCTCATCGCCGACAAGTCCGACGCCTGGGTGGTGCCGGTGAAGATCGACGGCCTGGAGAAGACCGCGTTCTCGCGCCTGTCGCGCGCCCAGGTCCGCCGGCGCTGGTGGCCGAAGGTCACCGTGACGATCCTACCCCCGGTCAAGCTCAGCATCGATCCGGCCCTCAAGGGCAAGAACCGCCGCCGCGCGGCGGGGGCCGCCCTCTACGACGTGATGTCGGACCTCGTGTTCGAGACCGCCGACAGCGACCGCAGCGTCATGAGCGCCCTGATCCAGGCCGGCCACGACCACGGCTGGCGCCGCAACGCCCTGGAGGACCCGGTGACGGGCCGCCTGACCTATTCCCGCCTGGTGATGGGCGCCAACATCCTCGGCCGCAAGCTCATGCCGCTCGCCCCCGAGGGCAAGCCCATCGGCCTGATGCTGCCCAACGCCAACGGCGCGACGGTGACGTTCTTCGCGCTCGCCAGCGCCGGCCGGGTGCCGGCGATGATCAACTTCTCCGCCGGCCCCGCCAACGTGCTCTCGGCGTGCCGGGCGGCCGAGGTCGACACGATCCTGACCTCGCGCGGCTTCATCGAGAAGGGCCGCCTCGGCCCCCTCGTCGAGGCGATCCAGGGCACGGTGAAGCTCGTCTACCTCGAGGACGTCCGCGCCACCGTGACCACGGGCGACAAGATCCGGGGCTTCCTCGCCCCCCGAAAGCCCCTGGTGGCGCGGCGCGGCGACGATCCGGCCGCGATCCTGTTCACGTCGGGCTCGGAGGGCACGCCCAAGGGCGTGGTGCTGGCCCATCGCTGCATGCTCGCCAACACCGCCCAGGTCGCCGCCCGCATCGATTTCGGGCCCACCGACAAGGTGTTCAACGTGCTGCCCGTGTTCCACGCCTTCGGGCTGACGGCGGGGTTGATCCTGCCCCTGGTCTCCGGGGTCCCGGTCTACCTCTACCCCTCGCCCCTGCATTACCGGATCGTGCCCGAGCTCGTGTACGGCTCGAATTCCACCGTCCTGTTCGGCACCGACACCTTCCTCGCGGGCTACGCCCGGATGGCCCATTCGTACGACCTGCGCTCCCTGCGCTACATCGTGGCCGGCGCCGAGCCGGTGAAGCAGGCGACCCGCAAGACCTACGCGGAAAAATTCGGCCTGCGCATCCTGGAGGGCTACGGCGTCACCGAATGCGGGCCGGTGGTGGCGCTCAACACGCCGATGTTCAACCAGTTCGGCTCCGTCGGCCGCCTGCTGCCCGGCATCGAACATCGCCTGGAGCCGGTCCCCGGCATCGACGAGGGCGGGCGCCTGTCCGTGAAGGGGCCCAACATCATGCTCGGCTACCTGCGGGCGGAGGCGCCTGGACGACTCCAGCCCCCCGAGAACGGCTGGCACGACACCGGCGACATCGTCGCCATCGATGCGCTGGGCTTCGTCACCATCAAGGGCCGGGCCAAGCGCTTCGCCAAGATCGCCGGCGAGATGGTGTCGCTCGCCGCCGTCGAGTCCCTCGCCGCCGAACTCTGGCCCGACGTCCCGAGCGCCGTGGCCGCCGTGCCCGACGCCCGCAAGGGCGAGCGCCTGATCCTGTTCACCGAGCGGGCCGACGCGACGCGGGCCGCCTACCAGACCTTCGCCAAGTCCCGGGGGGCCACGGAACTCGCGATCCCCGCCGAGGTGGTGGTGGCCAAGGTGCCGATGCTCGGCACCGGCAAGGTCGACGGGGTGAGCGTGACCAGGATGGCCCGCGCGCGCGCCGGCGGCGACGCGACGGCGGCGGCCTGAGGCCCGCCGCTGCACCCCGACGGTCGCGGGGCCCCGACGCATCGGAGCCCCCGCGCCCGTCCGGACGGCCCCCGGTTCAGTTCGCCCGGCGCGACAGGGACACGGCGTAGGCCGGCGAGCGGATGGCGAACATCGGGTCCGTGGCCGGTCCGGCGACGCCCTCGGGCAGGCTGACGACGGGGTCGAAGGTTCCCGCGTCGCAGGTGGCGTCGGGCTCGATGGCGGTAATCGCGACCGTGCCGAGCTTGACCTGCTTGCGGTTCTCCTCCGGCCACGCGACGGTGGGGTCGTTCACCGGGTCGTTCGCCTCGCCGAGGATGGCGACGAGGTCGAAGTTCGCCGGGCCCTTCGCCAGGCGCTCCTTCAGCTCGTCGGCGTAGAAGCTGTCGGATTTCGCCTTCAGCTCGTCGTCCGTGAGGCCGAGCTGGCCGGCGGCGGCCACCCATTTCAGCTTGGCCACCGTGGCGGCGCCCTTGGCGTCCGTGAGCGTGTAGGCGTGGACACCCCAGTAATCGACCCCGGCGAAGCTCGCCGGAACGGGCCGGGCGTTGAGCCACGCGCCCTGGCGCGTCGTCTCGGGGTTGGCGGCGGCGAACGCCTTGATCTTGTCGGCGTCGGGCTTCCCGTCCGGCCCCGGCGCCCGCACGGTGGCGAAGTCGAGGAGCTGCTGCGGGGTCTTCGTCGAGAACACCGGCGCGGAGATCACCACGAACACCATGTCGCCGGACGGGTCGGCGAGGCGCATGGCGAAGCCCCGGGTGACGGGCTTGGCCTTGTCGGAGATCTTGGCGTTGCTGCCGCCCATGGAAAAGCGGGCCGTGACCGGCACGGTCTTGGTGAAGTGCGGGGCCTTCGACAGGCCGGGCGCCTCGGACGACGGGGTGAAGCTGCCCGTGACGCAGACGCCCTTGGCGCCGCTGGCCCGCACCTTCGGCTGGTTGCCGCCCGCCGTGACCAGGGCGTTCACGATCGCGCCCGGATCGGCGTCCTCGGCCGAGGCGCCCCCGGCCAGGAGGCTGCCGGCCAGGGCAAGGGCACCGAGAATGGAATACGACCGCTGCATGAAAAGCCTTTCCGCGACAGGTTCGGGACTTCGCGCCCGTCTCACCGGATCGGTCGCGGGCGCCACCATGGAGCGATTCTAGATTGTGCGCAATCTTGCGGCGCGCATGCCGAGGCACATTCCGGTGATCCCCCCGCCGCCGACGAGCCGCCTTCGCCCCGAAGTAAGGGGGGCGCGAAGGCCCGCATCCGCGGACCGGGCGGCGGCATCCCGGCCGTTGCCGCCAGCGGGCACGATCGGCGTGACGCCAGACGAACGACGCTCTCCCGCGTGGGCGCGAAAAGAGTCCCGCCACTTGTGGCGTCCCGGCGCGAAGGGATTTAGGGTGTCGAGGCGGGTTCGTTTCTTTGAATCGCTCGAGACATACAGGTTTAGACTTGGAATGATTGTAGTATGTCGGATCTGAGCGAACGGAATCGCCGCGATCACGCGGGACATCCGGCGCCGGGCCGGACCGAGTTCCGCCCCGGCCCGCCCACGGTGCCAGAGGGCGGCATTCCCTCGGCGGCGCTCCTGCAGGGCCGGCGCGAGATCGTCATCCTCCACGCCGGCGCCCTCTACCGCCTGCGGGTGACCGCCAACGACAAGCTGATCCTCACCAAATGACCGGGCCGCACCGCCTCTCCCCGTCCCGCCGCGCGGTGTTCGCGGGGGCCTTCGCCTGCGCCCTGGCGGGCCGGCCCGCCGGGGCGGCGACGCCGGCCACGCGCATCGCCTCCCTCGGGGGCGCCGTCACGGAGATCCTGTGGCGCCTCGGCGCCGGCCCGCGCGTCGCCATCGTGGACACCACCAGCGTCTATCCGGCCGAGGTCCTGCGCGAGCGGCCGAACGCGGGCTATCTGCGCGCCCTCTCGGCGGAGGGCCTGCTCTCCGTCGGTCCCGACCTCGTGCTCGCCGCCGAGGGCGCCGGGCCGCCCGCCGTGCTCGCCCTGCTGCGGGAGGCCGGCGTGCCCGTGGAGACGATCCGCGAGCCGCCGACCGCCGAGGGCGTCCGCGACAAGATCGCCACGATCGGCCGCCTCGCCGGGCTCGACGCGCCGGCCGAGGCCCTGAGCCGGGAGGTCGAAGCCCGCTTCGCGACGCTCGCCCGGCAGCGCGCGAGGGTGGCGCGGCCGGCCCGGGCCCTCGTGGTGCTGTCGCAGACGGGCGGGCGCCTCATGGCCGGCGGGCGCGGCAGCACGGCGGACGGCATCCTGGCCCTCGCCGGCCTCGTCAACGCGGCGGACGGCCTCGAAGGGTTCAAGCCCATCACCGACGAGGCCCTCGTGGCGGCGGCCCCCGACGCCGTCGTGATGATGATCACGGAAGGGCGGTCCCCCGATCCGGCGACCGTGTTCGCGCCCGGGACGGCGCTCGCCCAGACCCCGGCCGCCGCCCGGCGCGCCCTCGTGGCCATGGACGGCCTCGCGCTTCTCGGCTTCGGCCCGCGCACCCCGGAGGCGGCCGGCGCCCTCATGCGGGCGGTCTATCCGGATCTTCCGCCGGATCCTCCGCCGGCCCCGCCGCGTGAGTGACGCGGCCGGTCCGGGCCGGCCCGGCGCCCCCGTGTTCCTCGGGCTCGGCCTCCTCCTCGCCGTCGCCGTCCTGCTCTCCCTGGGGCTCGGGGCGGTGCGGATCCCCCCGGCGCGCATCGTCGCGATCCTGACGCCCGGCGCGGCGGAGGCGGGGCGGGACGCCCTGGTGGTGCTCGGCATCCGCCTGCCGCGCACCCTGCTGGGCCTGATGGTGGGGGCCGGCCTCGCCGTCTCGGGCGCCCTGATGCAGGGCCTGTTCCGCAATCCCCTGTCCGATCCGGCCCTCGTGGGCGTCTCGGCGGGGTCCGGCCTCGCCGCCGCCGCCGTCATCGTCCTCGGCGACCGGCTGCTGGCCGGAATGGGGCTGCCCGGGCCGCTGCCCTACGCGGCCCTGCCCGTCGCGGCCTTCCTCGGGGGGCTCGGCGCCACCCTCGGGCTCTACCGCATCGCCACGCGGGCGGGCCGCACGTCCGTCGCCACCCTGCTCCTCGCCGGCATCGCGCTCGGCGCCCTGAGCGGGGCGCTGACGGGCCTCCTCGTCTACGCCAGCGACGACCGGCAGCTGCGCGACCTCACCTTCTGGTCCCTCGGCAGCCTCGGCGGGGCCACCTGGACCAAGGTCTGGGCCACGGCGCCGGCCCTGCTGCCGGTCCTCGTCCTCGTGCCGTTCCTGGGGCGGGGCCTCAACGCTCTGGTGCTCGGGGAGGCGGAGGCGTTCCACCTCGGCGTGCCGGTGGAACGGCTGAAGCGCCTCGCCATCCTCCTCGTCGCCGTGGCGGTGGGGGCCGGGGTCGCGGCGAGCGGGGTGATCGGCTTCGTCGGCCTCGTGGTGCCGCACGCCCTGCGCCTCGTCATCGGCCCCGACCACCGGCGCCTGCTGCCGGCGAGCGCGCTGCTGGGCGGCGCCTTCCTCGTCCTGGCGGATGTGGCCGCCCGCCTCGTCGTCGCCCCGGCCGAACTGCCCATCGGCATCGTGACCGCCTTCGTCGGCGCGCCGGTCTTCCTGTGGCTCCTGCTCGGCAAGCCCCGCCAGGATGACTGAGCGCCCGCCGTCGCCCGAGCCCCTCCTCGCCGCCCGGGATCTGGCCTACGCCACGGGCGGGCGCCGCCTCGTGGACGGCGTCTCCCTCGAGGCGCGGCCGGGCTCCCTGCAGGCCATCGTCGGCCCGAACGGGGCCGGCAAGTCCACCCTCCTGAAGCTCCTGAGCGGCGAACTCGCACCCACCCAAGGCACCGTTGCGTATGCGGGCGAGGCCGTGGCGGCGATTCCGCCCTGGCGCCTCGCGGCCCTGCGTGCCGTGCTGCCCCAGGCCGCGCACCTCGCCTTTCCCTTCACCGCCGCGGAGGTGGCCCGGATCGGCCTCGACGGGATCGGCCGGGGCCTCGGGCGGCGCGACCGCGCGGGGATCCTCGCCGAGGCCCTGGCCCGCGCCGACGCCACGCATCTCGGGGCCCGCGCCTACCCGACCCTCTCGGGGGGCGAGCAGGCCAGGGTGCAGTTCGCCCGGGTCCTGTGCCAGCTCGCCGCCGGGCGCACCCTCGCTCCCGCGCAGGTGCTGCTCCTCGACGAGCCGACGGCGAGCCTCGATCTGCGCCACCAGGGCGCCCTCCTCGACGCGGCGCGCGACCTCACCCGGCGGGGCACCGCCGTCATCGCCATCCTGCACGACCTCAACCTCGCCGCCGCCTATGCCGACGCCCTGATCGTGCTGGAGGCGGGCCGCCTCGTCGCCAACGGCCCCCCGGCCGCGGTGATGCGGGACGATCTCATCGCCCGGGTCTTCGGCGTGTCCTGGCCCGTCGGCCGGGTGCCGGAGGGCGGCCAGCCCTTCCTGCTGCCGCGCCGGACTGTTGCGGGATAGCAACGTCCCTGCGGCGTGACTTGCCGAATCTGGAACACTTTCAGATCGGCGCGACGCTAGATTGGAGGATCGCCAATCTGGACCTTCGCGGGGAGCGTTGACCCCGCGCCCTCCGGTGCCGCACCTGCGGGATCAGCCAGCCAGCCCTTCCGCCAGCCAGCCACCCGTCCCGACCGTGCCCCCTGGCGGAAGCGTCCATGTCCCGATCGTCCCACCGCGCCCGGCTGGCGCTCGGCTGCTCGTTCCTCACCCTGTCGGTCGCGCAGGCCCAGCCCCAGCCCCAGCCCCGGATCGCGCCGCCGGAGCGTCCGGCCGCCCCCGGCGCCGATGTCAGCCTCGACACCATCTCGGTGACCTCGACGAAGACGCCGGGCAGCGCCGTCGACGCGCTCTCGGGCACGAGCGTCGTGACCCGCGAGCGGATCGAGCGCCTCCAGCCGAGCCGCCTCTCGGACGTGCTGCGCGACGTGCCCGGCGTGACTACGCAGGAGAACCAGAACGATCCGGCGCAAAGCATCAACATCCGCGGCCTACAGGATTTCGGCCGCGTCAACGTCCTCATCGACGGCACGCGCCAGGACTTCCAGACCTCGGGCCACAGCGCCAACGGCGTGTTCTACATCGATCCCGAACTCGTCGGCGGCGTCGACATCACGCGCGGGCCCACCGCCACCATCTACGGCTCGGGCGCCATCGGCGGTGTGGCGGCGTTCCGCACCCGCTCCATCGACGACATCCTCGCCCCCGACGAGGTGGCGGGCGGCGTGCAGAAGCAGGGCTTCGGCACCAACGGCCAGCGGTTCCTCAACTCCACGGCGCTGGGCGCCCGCCTCGGCACGGCGGCGGACGTGTTCGGGCAGTTCGTGTTCCGCAACAACGGCCCCTACCGCGACGGCCTCGGCACCCTGGTGCGCGACACCGGCAACGAACTCGCCTCGGGGCTCGCCAAGGTCAACGTCAGGCCCGCCGACGGGCACGAACTCAGCGGCACGGCCCTCGTGCAGCGCTTCGATTTCGCCAATGCGGGCACCAGCAACGCGGGCGCGCGTTTCGCCAACGCGGTGCAGGCCGACACCTACACGCTGGGCTACCGCTTTGCCCGGTCTGACGTGCCGCTCGTGGATTTCAGCATCAAGGGCTATTCCACCACCACGCACAACGACCTGACCTTCCTGCAGGACACGGCGAGCGGCCTCTACGGCCGCCTCGGCACCCGGGCGGGCGACCGGATCACGTACGACATCGCAACCGCGGGCTTCGACCTCCACAACACCGCCCGGTTCGACACCGGGGCGCTCGGCCACGCGCTCACCGTCGGCGGCGATGTCGTCCGCAACGATGTCCGCACCACCGACCAGGCCGGCGGCTTCGGCGGTGCGTTCACGCCGTCCGGGCAGCGCTCGCTGGCCGGCGCCTTCGTGCAGGACGAGATCCGCTACGCGGGCTGGCTGCGGGTGATCGGGGCGCTGCGCTACGACACCTACGACCTGTCGGGCGGGGCCTTCCGGTCGAGCGGCGACCGACTCTCGCCGAAGATCACCGTGGGCGTGTCGCCGTTTGCCGGCATCGAACTCTACGGCACCTACGCCGAGGGCTACCGCGCGCCCTCGATCACCGAGACCCTGGTGCAGGGCATCCATCCGTTCCCGGCCTTCAGCATCCTGCCGAACCCGGGCCTGCGCCCGGAGGTGGCCCGCACCGTGGAGGGCGGCCTCAACCTCAAATACGACGAGGTTCTGGTGCCCGGGGACGTGCTGCGGGCGAAGGTCAACGTCTTCCAGAACGCGATCGACGACTTCATCAACATCCAGGCGGTGGGGCCGACCTACTTCGTGCCCGCCATCGCGGGCATCCCGGCCTCCATCTGCGCCCGCATTCCCGGGCGCTTCCCGTGCGTGATCCCGGTGCAGTCGTTCCAGTACCTCAACATCGCCCGGGCCGAGCTGTCGGGCGTCGAGCTGGAGGGGGCCTACGATTGGGGCGGCGGCTTCGTCTCCCTCGCGGCCACCCACACGCAAGGGCGCGACCGGGCCACGCGCCAGAGCCTCATCACCGTGCCGCCGGACCGGATCAGCACGACGCTGGGTCTGCGCTTCCTCGACGACCGCCTCACGGTCGGCACCCGCCTCAACCTCGTCGACGCGCGCACCGACGTGCCGCCCGGCGCCACCCTCCTAGCAACCAAGGCTTACGCCCTGGTGGACCTCTTCGCCTCCTACCGCGTCACCGACCGGATCAAGGCGGACGTCATCCTCCAGAACGCCTTCGACAAGCGCTACACCCAGTACCTCAACGCCCTGCCGAATCCTGGCCTCGTCGCCAAGGCGGCGATCAGCATCACCTTCGCCACGCGCTGAGGGGCCCGGGACGGGGCGCCCGGGCGGGCACGATCCGGTGCCGCTCCGGCGTCGGGCCTGCCTTTTCAGACGAATTTCCTATCGATCGAGACATAAGAAATATTTGACGTCTCAATTCACGTGACGGATCGTGCGAGCCGGTTCCACGAGGTCGATCCGCCCGCGCCGCTCAAAGCGTGGCGCGGAATTTGCCGATCCCGGCGGGACCGCCGACGCACCAGGGCCGGGCGTTCGGACGGGGTTCATGGCCTTCATAAGCAATGGGAGGTTCGCATGAGACGCTTCTTCGCGTCCCTGTTCGGGCAAGTCGTGGCCGCACTCGTGCTCGGCGTCGTCCTCGGCATGGTCTGGCCGAGCTTCGCGGTGCAACTGAAGCCCCTCGGCGACGCCTTCATCAAGCTCATCAAGATGGCGATCGCGCCCCTGGTCTTCGGCGTCGTCGTGCATGGCATCGTGGGCGCCGGGGACCTGCGCAAGGTCGGCCGGGTCGGGCTCAAGTCCCTGATCTACTTCGAGGCCGTCACCACCCTGGCCCTCGTGCTCGGCATCGTGCTGGCCTACGTGTTCGAGCCCGGGCGCGGCATGAACGTCGATCCGGCCAGCCTCGATCCCAAGGCGCTCGCCGGCTACACCGACCGGGTCGGACAGGTCACCGGCACCGTCGACTTCCTCATGAAGATCATCCCCACCACGGTGTTCGACGCCTTCGCCAAGGGCGACATCCTGCAGGTGCTGATCATCGCCATCCTGTTCGGCTCCGGCCTCGCGCTGCTCGGCGACCATGGCAAGCCGCTCGCCGACAGCATCGAGCGCATCACCAACGTGCTGTTCAAGGTCATCGGCTTCATCGTGCGCCTCGCGCCGCTCGGGGTGCTCGGCGCCGTCGCCTTCACGGTGGGCAAGTACGGCGTCGGCTCCCTGAAACAGCTCGGGATGCTGGTGGTGCTGTTCTATGCGGGCGTGGCATTCTTCGTGTTCGTGGTGCTGGGCGCCATCCTGAAGGCGTCGGGCTTCGGCATCCTCAAGCTCCTGCGCTACCTGCGCGAGGAGCTCATGGTGGTGGCCGGCACCGCCTCGTCCGACAGCGTGCTGCCGCAGGTGATGCGCAAGCTCGAGCGCCTCGGCATCAAGGATTCCACCGTGGGCCTCGTGATCCCCACGGGCTACTCGTTCAACCTCGACGCCTTCTCCCTCTACCTGACGCTGGCCACGGTGTTCATCGCCCAGGCCACCAACACGGACCTGTCCTTCGGCCACCTGCTGCTCATCCTCGGCATCGCGCTCCTCACCTCGAAGGGCGCCCACGGCATCCCCGGCTCGGCCATCGTGGTCCTGGCCGCCACCCTCTCGGCGGTGCCCGACATCCCGGTGATCGGCCTCGTGCTGGTCTTGTCCGTCGACTGGTTCGTCGGCATCGCCCGGGCGCTGGGCAACCTCATCGGCAATTGCGTGGCCACCGTGGTCATCGCCGCCTGGGAGGGCGACATCGACCGGGCCCAGGCGCACCGGGTTCTCGACGGCGACGTCGCCGTCGACACGACGACGGCCCTCGACGCCCCCATCGCGGCGCCCCGGGCCGCCTGATACGAGTGTCGGCCGATCCTTCGGTGATCGTGCGGATCGCCGAAAGACAAAGTGAAGTGGCGGCTCCCTCTCCTTCCAGGAGAGGGAGCCCGTTGCGGCCACCCGATCCGACGCGATCGAGTGGCTTTTCATCCGTTGAGACCGGAGACACGCCATGAGCGCATCCGCCTACAACCCGCCCTGCGGCGGCCTTCCGCCCCAGACCGCGCTGATGACCAGGCGGGCGGTGTTCACGGAAGCCTACGCCGTCATCCCCCGGGGGGTGATGAGCGACATCGTCACGAGCGTGCTGCCGTTCTGGGAGGGCGCGCGGGCCTGGATGCTGTCGCGCCCGCTCTCGGGCTTCTCCGAGACCTTCGCCCAGTACCTCATGGAGGTGGCGCCGGGCGGGGGCAGCGACCGGCCCGAGCCCGACGGGGAGGCCGAGGGCGTCCTGTTCGTGGTGGAGGGGCGCCCGAGCCTCACCCTGGACGGGCAGAGCCACGGCCTGCGGCCCGGCTCCTACGTCTACCTCGCGCCCGGGGCCGCGTGGTCCCTGCGCAACGGGGAGGCCACCGCCGCCCGCTTCCACTGGATCCGCAAGGCCTACGAGCGGGTGCCGGGGCTCGACGCGCCGGACTCCTTCGTCACTCACGAGAGCCGGGAGGAGCCCGTCGCCATGCCGGGCACGGACGGCGCCTGGGCCACCACCCGCTTCGTCGCCGGCGACGACGTGCGCCACGACATGCACGTGAACATCGTCGCCATGCGCCCCGGCGCCTCGATTCCCTTCGAGGAGACCCACGTGATGGAGCACGGCCTGTTCGTGCTGGAGGGCAAGGCGGTCTACCGGCTCAACCGCGACTGGGTCGAGGTCGAGGCCGGCGACTTCATGTGGCTGCGCGCCTTCTGCCCGCAGGCCTGCTACGCTGGCGGCCCCGGCCCGTTCCGCTACCTGCTCTACAAGGACGTGAACCGCCACGCCGGGCTGAAGGTCCGGGGAAGCGCCCGGTGAGCGACCGCCGCGTCGTCGCCGAGATCCTCACGGCCGGGGCCTTCGCGCCCTTCGGTTCGGTCATCGACCGGGACGAGGCGGCGGCCCGCCCCATGAATGCCGGCATGGCGCGGCGCTTCCACGACCTGGCGGAGATCGCGGTGGCGGGGGAGGGGGCCCGCGTCGTCGTCGGCCTCGTGGAGGCCCGGCCCTACCCGATTCCCCTGGAACTCGGCCTCGTCGAGCGCCATCCCCTCGGCGCCCAGGCTTTCGTGCCCCTGAACGCGGCGCCGTTCCTCGTGGTGGTCTGCCCCGACGCGGGCGGCCGCCCGGGCCGGCCCCGGGCCTTCGTGACGGCGCCGGGCCAGGGCGTGAGCTACGCCCCCGGCACCTGGCACGGCGTGCTCACCCCGTTCGGCGCCCCCCAGGACTTCGTGGTGATCGACCGCGGCGGTCCGGGGGTGAACCTCGAGGAGTACGTCTTCGACGAGCCGTGGACGATCCACCTGGCCGAATAGGGCATCGGCCGGCGGCTCCGCCGAGGAACGCGTGGGCGGCCTTTTCGCGATCCTGCCGAACTTAGCGCCCGTGACGCGGCGGCGTGCCCCTCACCGATCCGGTGGTGATTCCGTCGACGGCACCGGCCTGGCCCGGCAGGAGGCGGGACGAGTGGTTGTTGTGGTAGGCGCGGATGTTCCGGGCGCCGGCCTGTCCTTCGAGGCCGCCCGGTGCCGTCGCGGCCGGGATTCCGGCGGGGGCGGTGTAGCTCTGCGCGAGGGCGGCGTTGGAAAGGGCGAGGCCGAGGGCGGCGCCCACGAGGAGACGTGCGGTCATGGAGATGTCCTGAGCTTCGGATTCGATGTCGGCAAGAAGACCGAACACGTGTCCGAGTTCCCAGAATTTGTGCAGGCCCGCCTTGAAAATCAACACGCCCTGCACGAAGCCCGTGCATCATGTTGATGCACGGATCAGGAAGGACAACCACAGATCTCTGAGGTGGTCCGGAAATAAACCGCTCCGGTCAATACCTTATGGCGAAGTGCCGGCGTTTTCGGCACGTCCCGCCGGAGATGGCACGCGTCTTTCGCGGCCCGTGCGCGGCCCGTGCGGCTCGGTGCGATCGGGCGAGGCTCAGCCCCGTGCGATCGTCGCCTCGATCTGCCCGTGGGGCTCGTCGGTGGGCAGGAAGACGGTGCCGGGGTTGTCGAGGCCGAACGGCGTCAGGGTGATGGGGATGTAGTGCTTGTTCGGCATGGCGAAGGCGATCTCGGCGATCTCCGGAACCGCCGCCAGAACCGCTTCGCCCATGCGGTACATGCTGTCCTGGACGCTGGCGCTGTAGGTGGTGCCGAACACCGCGATCAGGATGTCGAGCACCGTCGCGTTGGCCGCCGCAGGGTCGGCGGGCGTGCGCCCCCAGGTCCAGGTGGCGTCCATGGCGGTCGCGGCGATGCGGTCGGTGGTGTCGGGCAGGGTGCGGTAGGCGTCCTCGACGAAGTTCGCCCAGCCCGACTGAGTCGTCTTCATGAACGTGAAGCCCCGCAGGCCCGACTGGAGCACGGCCCCGTCGCGGCGCGCCACGAGTTTGACGTAGCCCGTTCCGTTGCCGTCGAGGGTGAAGACGTGGCCGTGCGGCGCCCCGCCGACGGCGTGACGCAGCCAGCGGGTTTCGTGGGCCTCGGCCTGGATCTCCTCGACCTGCGGATACGTGTCGAGGAACGTCGCGGCGACGGCCTCGAGGAAGGCCTCCGTGCCGAGGGACAGGTTCTTGGCCGCGACGACGTTGACGATGTTCTTGACGCTGTCGGTGGCGACGCAGGCCCGGTTGTCGGCTCCCGTCCACGCGGCGTCGAACCCACCCGTCATCATCACCGAGAGGGACAGCTCGCGCGGGGTGTGGTGGTCGCCGTCGCGGACGAGCCGCATCACCCGCACCCGGCTCTTGCCGTACGTCGCGCTGGTCAGGGGCATGGGCGTCTCCGGGGCATGGGAATCTCTAGGGTCTCGACGACCAGGGGGGCGATCGGATGTGCCTCACGAAACGGCCGATCGCCACCGGTTTTCGCCCCGAACACGACGGCGCGGCGGGCGTCGCGCGGGGGGGGGCGGCTCAGTGTTCGGACGCGGCCGCCTGACGCCGGGCGGCCGCGCGCGAGGCCTCGGCGCCCGTGAGTCCGTTGAGGAACAGGTTCAGGGCCACCGCCGCGATGGCGCAGAGCAGGATGCCGGATTCGAGTAGCGGGTGCAGGGCGTGCGGCATCTGCTTGAAGAAGGCCGGGGCGACGAGCGGGATCATGCCGATCCCGACGGAGACCGCGACGACGAACAGATTGTTGCGGTTGCCCGCGAAATCGACGGCGCCGAGGATGCGCACGCCGGTGGCGCCGACCATCCCGAACATCACGAGGCCGGCGCCGCCGAGGACGCATTGCGGCACCGCCTCGACGAGGGCGGCGAGCTTCGGGATCAGGCCGAGGCCGAGCATGATGAAGCCGCCGACCACCGCGACGGTGCGGGTCCGCACGCCCGTGACGCCGACGAGGCCGATGTTCTGGGAGAACGACGTGTAGGGAAACGTGTTGAAGATGCCGCCGAGCATCGTGCCGAGGCCGTCCGCGCGCAGGCCTCGGGTCAGCCGCGCCTCGTCGATGGGGTCCGCGCAGATCTCGGACAGCGCCAGGAACATGCCCGTCGATTCGATCATCACCACGATCATCACGATGCACAGGGTGATGACGGAGACGGGATCGAAGGTCGGATATCCGAAGGCGAAGGGGCGCACCACGTCGAACCAGGGCGCGGTGGCGACGTGGCGGAGATCGACGAGGCCGAACAGGGCGGCCACGATCATGCCGGCGACGATGCCGATGAGGACCGAGGCCGAGTTGACGAAGCCGCTGCCGAAGCGGGTGATCGCCAGGATCATGCACAGCACGAACGCCGCGATGCCGAGATACAGCGGCGCGCCGTAAGTCGGATTGCCGACGCCGCCGGCGGCCCAGTTCACGCCGACCCTCATCAGCGACACGCCGATCACCAGGATGATCGTACCGGTCACCACCGGCGGAAACAGGGGCAGCAGCCGGCCGATGAGGGGGGCGGCGAGGAAGGCGAACAGGCCCGCCGCGATCACGGCACCGTAGATGCCGGTCAATCCGATCTCGGGATTGGTGCCCATGGCCACCATCGGCGTGACGGCCGCGAAGGTGACGCCCATCATCACCGGCATGCGCACGCCGACGCCCGGCAGGCCCCAGCTCTGCAGGAGCGTGGCCAGACCGCATGCGAACAGGTCGGCGCTCACCAGCATCGCCACCTGATCCGGGGGGAGTTTCAGGGCGCGACCGATGATGAGGGGCACGGCGACGGCGCCGGCATACATCACCAGCACGTGCTGCAGGCCGAGCAGGCCCAGCGCCACGGGCGGGACCTGCGAGACGGGGGCGGCGGCGGGGCCGGTCGGCACGGGGTCGGCCGGGGCGCTCATGTCTGGATTGGCCGTGCTCGTCGTCAAGGGCACACTCCGCGTCGTTCGGGGGGCGGCACGCCGCCGGTGTCCGGCTCCACCGTCCGGAAGGCCGCTTCACGGCAAGGGGTGTGCCAGTCCATCGTCGGCGCCGGGGTCGGGGGGGGCGGTCGCCTCGACCGGGCCACCCGTCATAGTTGTGGGCCCGCATGGCGTCCTGGAGGGCATCGTTGGCTGCGGAATTGCGCAAGCGGCCGGTTTCGGCGGCGGCGCAGGCGGCGATGGGTTCGCCGCGACCCCTTCGGCAGGAACGCGCCGCGGTCGAAGCACGCCGCCGCGAGGGCCGCGCGAGAGGTGGCGACGGCCACCGCCGGGTTCCGGCGCATGCGATCCGAGGTCGCGGGCCCGGGCCCCTTCGGCGAATTCCGTCCCGTTCCCGTCGGGGATGGCGGCGTGGCGCCACAACCAAGCGTTGTTGCAATTATGTGACGCGGGATTCTGGCGTCGGACCCTTGGCCGGCCCTGGCACATCGGTTGCGAAAACCCCGCCGATGCTATGCGCGGGGAGATCGACGATGTTCGCAAGGGGGTTCATGGTCGCGGTTCTGTCGCTCGCCGCCATGGGGCATGGCGTGGCCGCCGATCTCGAGACGAAGACGCTGCAGGTGGCGCAGGCGGCGCCGGCGAAGGAGCCGTCCTTCTTCCTCTTCTCGGACACGCAGGTGAGCTTTCGCTACCAGTTTCCGACGGCCGAGCCGGGTGTGTCGGTTCGACAGGCGGATGGGAGCCTTCGCGGCCGTGACATCCCGAAATACGTCACCAACATCTCGCACGCCGACGCCTGGGCGTACGGCACGAATTTCTTCTCCCTCGACATCCTGAAATCCACGTCCCAGGACCCGGCCGGCACCACCAGCGGCCCGGGTGGGTTCGCCCGGTACGATTACGGCGCGACGGAAGCCTACGGTCTCTATCGCGGCACCCTGAGCCTGAACGCGCTGACCGGCACCAAGGCTTTCGCCATGCCGGGCCTCATCAAGGACGTCTCCCTCTCCTACGGTTTCGATGCGAACACGAAGAACACCGCCTTCGGTCCGAGGAAGCGCGACGTCGTCGGCGGCCTGACCTTCTCCGTCGACGTGCCCGCCGGCTTCCTCAACATCAGCGCCCATGCCTACAAGGAATGGAACCGCAACGGCTTCAACGTCGGCGGCGACCGCGACGTCAGCTTCGACACCGTTCCCCAGTTCGAGATCGTCTACAACTTCCCGATCAAGCTCTTCCCGGGCATTCCCCTGCGCATCGCCGGCTTCAACAACATCGTCACGCCGAAGGGCAAGGGTATCCAGGACCCGTTCAACTATCGGGGCGGCTACTATCCCGGCACCGGCCTGGAGTTCCTGTCGCGCACCAACCTCGTGCTCGATGTCGGCAAGTTGATCTGGGACCAGCCCAGCAAGCTCGATGCCTTCATCGGGTTCCAGTATTGGCTGAACAAGTTCGGCAACGTGGAGCGCGCGACCTTCAAGGGCACCGAAGAGAAGAGTTTCCTGGCCGGCCTCGCGATCCACGTCTTCTGACGGACGACGCCGGAACGGCGCGAAGTGCCTCACGAAACTCCCGATCGCTGCCGGCCCTCGCCTTGAATCCGACGGCGCAGCGGGTGTCTTGTGGGAGACGCCTGGAATGCTCCCCTCGCGGGAACACACGGAAACGGAAGCCGGAATGAACGAGCGTCGCCCCGGACCCCATCGCCTCTGGATCAGGAACCCTCTGGCGATCCTCGCGGAGGCGGCGGAGGGTGGCGTCGTCGTCGAGGGCACGCGCATCGTGGAGCGCGTGCCCGCCGGCGGCCGGCCGGCGGCCCCGGTGGACGAGACCTTCGACGCCGGCCGCCACGTGGTGATCCCCGGCCTCGTCAACACGCACCACCACTTCTTCCAGACCCTGACCCGCGCCCACCCGCTGGCCATCAACAAGCCGCTGTTTCCCTGGCTTCAGGCCCTCTACACCGTCTGGGACAAGCTGACCCCCGACGCCTTCCGCCTCGCCACGCGTCTCGCCTACACGGAGCTGCTCCTGTCGGGCTGCACCACGGCGGGGGACCACCACTACCTGTTCCCGAAGGGGCTCGAGGCCTCCGTCGACATCCAGGTCGAGGAGGCGCGGGCGCTCGGCATCCGGGCCTTCGTCACCCGCGGCTCCATGAGCCTGTCCGTGCGCGACGGCGGCCTGCCGCCGGAGGCCCTGGTGCAGGACGACGACACGATCCTCTCCGACAGCGAGCGGGTGCTGTCCCTGTTCCACGATCCCGCCCCCGGCGCGATGGTGCAGATCGGCTTGGCGCCGTGCTCGCCCTTCAACGTGACGAAGCGGCTCATGCGCGAGAGCGCGGCGCTCGCCGAGCGCCACGATTGCCGCCTGCACACGCATCTGGGCGAGACCCTCGACGAGGACGCCTACTGCCTCGCGACGTTCGGGCAGCGCCCCGTCGACTACCTCGAGGAGGTCGGCTGGATGAGCCCGCGCGCCTGGCTCGCCCACGGCATCCACTTCAACGACGACGAGGTCGCCCGCCTCGGCCGGGCGGGCGTCGGCGTCTGCCACTGCCCGACCTCGAACATGACCCTGGCGTCGGGCCGGTGCCGGACCTGCGAACTCGAGGCCGCCGGCTCCCCCGTGGGCCTCGGCGTCGACGGCTCGGCCTCCAACGACAGCTCGAACCTCATGGAGGGGGTGCGCCACGCCCTGATGCTGAACCGCCTCACCTACGGCGCCGAGACGGTCACCCACCTCGACGCCCTGCGCTGGGCGACGGAGGGCTCGGCCGCCTGCCTCGGCCGCTCGGACATCGGCCGGATCGCGGAGGGGCGCGAGGCGGATCTCGCCCTGTTCACCCTCGACGAACTGCGCTTCTCCGGCGCCCACGATCCCCTGGCGGCCCTCGTGCTCTGCGGCGCCCACCGGGCCGACCGGGTGATGGTCGCCGGGCGATGGCGGGTGATCGACGGGCATCCGATCGGCCTCGACACCCACCGGCTCCGCGAGGAGCACGGCCGGCTGGCCCGACACCTGTTCGGCACGGTCTGACATGGAGGCCCCCCGTCCGGTTTCCGCTCCACCCCGCCTGCAGGCGGGGCCGACGCCCCTGTTCGGCGCCTACGGCATCGTCAAGCGGTTCGGCAGCTTCACGGCCAACGACGGCGTCGATCTGGAGATGCGATCGGGCGAGATCCACGCCCTTCTGGGCGAGAACGGGGCCGGCAAGTCGACCCTGATGAAGATCCTCTACGGCCTGCTGGAGCCGAGCGAGGGGGTCGTCACCCACAAGGGCGACATCGTGCGGCTGCCGAACCCCGAGGCCGCCCGCCGGCTCGGCATCGGCATGGTCTTCCAGCATTTTTCGCTCTGCGAGAACCTGACGGTGGCCGAGAACATCGCCCTCGTGATGCCGAAGGATCTGTCCGGCCGGGCGCTGGCCGACCGCATCGCCGGGCTCGGCATCGATTACGGCCTGCACCTCGAACCGGATCGCCCGGTCTGGTCGCTCTCGGCCGGCGAGCGCCAGCGCATCGAGATCGTCCGCTGCCTCCTGCAGGACCCGAGCCTCGTCATCCTCGACGAGCCCACCTCGGTGCTCACCCCCGGCGAGGCCGAGGTGCTGTTCACCGTCCTGGAGCGCCTGCGCGCGGAGGGCCGGGCGCTGCTCTACATCTCGCACCGCCTCGAAGAGGTCCGGCGCCTGTGCGTGCGCGCCACCATCCTGCGCGCCGGCAAGGTCGTGGGGGCCTGCGACCCCCGGGAGGAGACGGCCCGGTCGCTCGCCGCGATGATGGTGGGCGGCGCGGTCCGCGCGGTGACGGCGCGCCGGGGCGAAGCCGTCGGACGGGAGCGCCTGGCGCTCGACCGACTCGCCCTGCCGGCGCCGGGCCTGCACGCCACGGCCCTGCGCGACGTGTCGCTCCGCGTCGCCGGCGGGGAGATCCTCGGCATCGCCGGGATCGCCGGGAACGGACAGGCCGAACTCTTCGCCGCCCTGTCGGGCGAGACCCGCGTGGCCGATCCGGAGGCCGTGCGCCTCGACGGCAAGGGGGTCGGCGCCCTCGGCATCAACGCGCGACGGGGCCTCGGCGCCGGCTTCGTGCCGGAGGAGCGCAACGGCCACGCGGCGGCACCCCTCATGAGCCTCTCCGAGAACGCCCTGCTCGCGCGCCACCCCACCGCGCCCCTGACCCGGTTCGGCCTGCTTCGCCTCGCCGCCGCGCGCGACCTGGCCCGCCGCGTGATCGAGGCCTTCGACGTGCGCAAGGCGGGCCCCGACCCCGCCGCCGGCACCCTGTCGGGCGGAAACCTCCAGAAGTTCGTGGTCGGCCGCGAGATCCTGGCCGAGCCCGGCGTGCTCGTGATCAACCAGCCGACCTGGGGCGTCGATGCGGCCGCCGCCGCCCACATCCGACAGGCGGTCGTCGATCTCGCCGCGCGGGGCGCCGCGATCCTCGTCATCAGCCAGGATCTCGACGAGCTGTTCGAGATCGCCGGCTCCATCGCCGTGCTGCACGACGGCACGCTCTCGCCGGCGGTGCCCACCGGGGAGACGAGCCGCGCGGCCATCGGCCTGCTCATGGGCGGATCGCGCGATCCGGCGGATTCGGGCCGCCGCCACGACGCCGCGCCGGCCCCCGCGCCGGCCCCTCCCCACTGACCGGGAGCCGCCATGCGCCTCGACCTCGTTCCCCGCACCCGCCGCTCGGCCGTCCTCGACATCCTGTCCCCCGCCCTGGCCTTCGTCGCGGCGGTGATCGTCGGCGGCCTCGCCGTCGCCGCCCTCGGCGTCTCGCCGGGGGCCGCCTTCGTCACGTACTTCGTCGCCCCCTTGAGCGAGGTGTGGTCGCTCCAGGAGATCGCCCTGAAGGCCGCGCCCCTGGCGCTCATCGCCTCCGGGCTCGCCTTCTGCTACCGCGCGAACGTCTGGAACATCGGCGCCGAGGGCCAGTTCGTCGCCGGGGGGCTCGCCGGCGGCTGGGTCGGCGTGGCGACCCACGGGATGGGTGGCCTCCCCTGGGTCCTGCCCGCCATGCTGGTGGCCGGGACGCTCGCCGGGGCCGCCTACGCGATGATCCCGGCGGTCCTCAAGGTGCGCCTGCACGTCTCCGAGATCCTGACGAGCCTGATGCTCGTCTACGTCGCCCAGCTCCTCCTCGACTACATGGTCCGTGGTCCCTTGCGGGATCCGGCGGGCTACAACTTCCCCCAGAGCGTCGGCTTCGACGCGGCGGCGCGGCTGCCCTACCTCATGGAGGGCGAGACCCTGCATGCGGGCGTGCTCGTCGCCGTCCTCGCCGTCGGGCTCGCCACGGTCGTGCTCGCCCGCACCCTGTTCGGCTTCGAGGTCCGGGTCGTCGGCGTGAGCCCGCGGGCCGCGCGCTTCGCCGGCTTCTCCGAGGCCCGCCTCACCCTCGCGGTCTTCGCCATCTCCGGGGGCGCGGCGGGCCTCGCCGGCATCGTCGAGGTGGCGGGGAAGATCGGGCAGCTCCAGCCCGAGATCTCGCCGGGCTACGGCTTCACCGCCATCATCGTCGCGTTCCTCGGGCGGCTCTCGCCGCCGGGCATCCTCGTCGCGGCCCTCGTCATCGCGCTGACCACCATCGGGGGCGAGGGCGCGCAGATCGACCTGAAGCTGCCCCTCGACCTGACCCGTGCCTTCCAGGGGCTGCTCCTCGGCCTCGTCCTCGGGGCCGACGTGTTCGCCGGCTACCACGTCCGCATCGTGCCGGGCGGTCCGTCGGGCCGCACCACGTCGTGAACCACGCCACGCAGAGGCGCAGCCGGCCATGACCCTCGACATCGTCCAGATGGTCCTCGTCACGGTCCTGGCGGCCGCGACCCCCCTGATCCTCGCCGGCATCGGCGAACTCGTCGCCGAGCGCTCGGGCGTGCTCAACCTCGGCGTCGAGGGCATGATGATCTTCGGCGCCGCCGTCAGCTTCGCCGTGGCGATGCAGACCGGCTCGACCGTCCTCGGCGCCCTCGGGGGCGCCGGTGCGGGCCTGGCGCTCGCCGCCCTGTTCGGCATCCTCACGGTGGGGCTCGCGGCCAACCAGGTCGCCTCCGGCCTGTCCCTCACCATCCTGGGGCTCGGCCTGTCGGGGCTGGTGGGCGCCGGCTACGTCGGCATCAAGCGCGATCCGGCGCCCCACCTCGCGATCCCCGGCCTCACGGACCTGCCGGGGGTCGGGCGGCTGCTGTTCGGGCAGGACGCCTTCGTCTACACGGCCGTCGCCCTGGTCGCCGCCGTGTCGTGGTTCCTCTGGCGGACCCGGGCGGGCCTCACCCTGCGGGCCATCGGCGACGACCCCGTCGCGACCCACGCCCTCGGCCTGAAGGTGCGCCGGGTCCGCTTTCTCGCCGTCCTGTTCGGGGGCGCCTGCGCCGGCCTCGGCGGGGCCTATCTGGCCCTGGCCTACACCCCGTTCTGGTCGCCCGGCATGACGGCGGGGCGCGGCTGGATCGCCCTCGCCCTCGTGGTGTTCGCCTCCTGGCGCCCCCTGCGGGTCGCCGTGGGGGCACTCCTGTTCGGCGGGGCCACGGTCCTGCAGCTCCACGCCCAGGCCGCCGGCTTGGGGGTGCCGGGCCAGCTCCTCTCGGCCCTGCCCTACCTCGCCACCATCCTGGCCCTGGTCTTGCTCTCCCTGGGCCGGCGCCAGGGCGGTTCGCTGGCGCCCGCCGCCCTCGGGCGCGTGTTCACGCCGAGCCGGTGAGCCGCGCCCGAGACGGCGGGAAAACACGACCGCCCGGACAGACGATCGAGAAGGACATCACGATGCGGGGTATGGTCACGAAACTCGGCCGGGCAGTTCTGGGCGCCGTCCTCGCGGCGGGGCCGGTCCTGACCGGACAGGCCCTCGCGGCCGAGAAGCTCAAGGTCGGCTTCGTCTATGTCGGGCCGGTGGCGGATTTCGGCTATTCCTACCAGCACGACCTCAGCCGCAAGGCCCTGGCGGCGGCGATGCCCGACACCGTCGAGACCACCTTCCTCGAGAACGTGCCCGAGGCCGACAGCGAGCGCTCCATCGAGAAGCTCGCCCGCTCCGGCGCCGGCCTCGTCTTCACGACCTCGTTCGGCTTCATGGAGCCGACCCTGAAGGTCGCCCGGAAATTCCCGAAGGTGAAGTTCGCCCACGCCACCGGCTACAAGCGCTCGGACAACGTCGCGACCTATTCGGCCCGCTTCTACGAGGGCCGCTACGTCTGCGGGAAGATCGCCGGCACGCTCTCGAAGTCCGGGACCGTGGGCTACATCGCCTCGTTCCCAATTCCCGAGGTGGTGAGCGGCATCAACGCCTTCATGCTCGGGGCGCAGTCGGTCAATCCGAACATCAAGATCAAGATCGTCTGGGTGAACACCTGGTTCGACCCGGGCAAGGAGGCGGAGGCCGCCAAGGCGCTCCTCGCGCAGGGCGCCGACATCCTCACCCAGCACACGGACTCGGCCGCCCCCCTGCAGGAAGCCGAGAAGCAGGGCAAACTCGCCTTCGGCCAGTCCTCCGACCAGATCCGCTTCGCCCCCAAGGCCCAGCTCACCTCGATCACCGACGACTGGGACGGCTACGTGATCGCGCAGGCCAAGGCGGTCCGCGACGGCACTTGGAAGAGCGGCGACACCTGGGGGGGAATCAAGGACGGCATGGTGGTGCTCGCCCCCTTCACCAACATGCCCGACGACGTGAAGGCCATGGCCGAGGCGACCAAGACGGCCATCGCCGACGGCACGCTCCATCCCTTCGCGGGGCCCGTGGTGAAGCAGGACGGCACGATCGCGGTCGAGAAGGGCGAGACCGCGCCCGACCCGATGATCCTCGGCATGAACTGGTACGTGAAGGGGATCGACGACACGCTCACCCGGTAAATCCGCGCCGCACGCGAGCCTAACCTTCGAAAGCCCCGCCGAATTCCTCCGGCGGGGCTTTTTCGCGTGTTCCGGATGGCGTCGGCGGATCAGGGGCGCGGCGGCGGCCCACGCTCGGGCGACGGGGCTTCGGACGATGGGAGGCGCGGCTCGCCGATGCCGGACGGCGCCGGAATGGCATCGCCGCTCCGGATCGCCTCCCGTTCGTTCCCGGGGCCGGCTCGGCCCTCGGTGCCGCCGGGAGCCGTGGCCGGGGCGCGGCCGGCGGGGGCGCCCACCGATTGGGCGAGGGCGGGGCCGCCGGCGGCGAGCGCGCCCAGGATGGCCAGAAGGGTCAGGCTACGAATCGGCATGGGGTCGATCTCCCTGGACTTGGATGACACCTCGCGTCCGGCTCGACCGCACCCGCGTCGCTCGGCCGGTGGAGGGGGGCGATGCACGACGCCGGTCGCTTCGTCACCGCATGGGTCCCGCGGCCAGCGCGCGCGCCGGCGGGGTTAGCAGGGAACGGGCCAGACGGGCGCCGGGGAGCGAACGTCCGGCCGGCCCGTCGATCCCGTCGTCCGACGCCTCGCTTCAGCTGCCGCGATAGGTCTGAAAGCTCCACGGCGTCGCCACCAGCGGCACGTGGTAATGCCCCTCCGGATCGGCCACCCCGAAGCGCAGGGGAACGATGTCGAGGAAAGGTGGCTCCGCCGGCACGAGGCCGAGGCGGCGGTGATAGTCGCCGAGCCCGAAGCGCAGTTCGTAGGAGGCGATGGGGATCGGCCGCCCGCCGATCAGCGGCGTGTCGGTGCGTCCGTCCGCATTGGTCTGCGTCCGGGCCACGAGGGCGACGGCGTCGGCCGAGACGAATTCGTAGAGTTCGAGCGCCACGCCCGCCGCCGGAGTGCCGGTCACGGTGTCGAGCACGTGGGTCGAGATCCGCCCGGTGGTGCGCAACGGCTCGTCGCCGGAGACCAGCGCGTTCAGGCGGATCGCCGCGATGCGGAACACCTCCGCCAGCGCGGTCGCGTGCTCCGTCGCCCGATCGCTGCGCAGGCGTGCTTCGAACGTCGCCAGGAGCGAGGCGCGGCCATGCCGCTTGACGCAGGCGATGAACGGCAGCCCGAACTTTTCCCGATAGGCGGCGTTCATCGCCGCAAACCGGGCGTACTCGGCCTCCGACAACCGGTCGAGCCCGGCGGCGGCCTGCTCGGCGATGGAATCGGGGGCGATGGCGCCATCGCGCGCGGCGCGGCCGGCCAGCTCCGGATGGCCCGTCAGCAGGGCGCGCCGTTGCGCCTCCGGCGCCGCCGCGACGGCCGCGCGCATGGCCTCGTAGAGGGCGGTGACCGTCGCGAAGGGCCGCGCGGCGGCGACGGTTTCGGCGACCCACGGGGCATGCTCGAACACCCCGCCCAGGATCGCGACGAACTCCGACACGGGCAGGCCGTCGAGGGTGGCTAGGCTGTGGCGCATCGGTCCCTCGTCCTTCGTTCCGCCGGCCGGTCGTCGCCCCACGAGACCCGCGCCCGCGCGACGGTCCTAGCAGGCAACGGACCAGATTTCGCCAGCGGCCCTGGGGTGGTCGGAGATGGGGTCCGTCCGGAGGACGGGCCGCGGGCCGGTTTCGCGACGGCGTGCCGGCGGGGCCTCCGCACCGCACGCCCGTGCAGACCGCTAAATCGTCGCCTCCAGGGCGTCGAGCATGTCGGCCGCGAGGGACGCCGGCATCGTGATGCGGCGGGCGTCGCCGGCGGGCTCGCCGAAGGCGAAGCCCGTGGGCTGGGCCCGGACATGGCCGATCCCCGCCTGCAGGATGCGGATGAAGCCCACGGGGGAGAGCATCACGCCGACCCGGGTTCCGGCGGGGCTGAACACCGTGTTGTGGAGCGCCGAGCCGGCCTCGCCGATCACGTGGGTCGCGCCCGCGAACAGGGCGACCTGCCGATCGAGGGCCAGGGCTTCGGGATGGACCACGGTGTAGCCGCGCCGCACCGCCAGGGCTTCGATGGCGGCGTCGTTGGTCAGGGACGATCCCGAGGCCGTCCGGGCCCGGCTGACATAGAGGCGCTCCGGCCCCGTGCCGGGCGCCGCCGGGAACAGGTTCCAGGCGAGGTTGGCGGACGGCGAGACGGCGCTGCGCCAGCGCAGGAAGCCCGGCACGTAGACGTCGCGCGCCAGGAGGGTCTCGCGGCCCTTGTCCTGCCAGAGGATGCGGTCGGGGCCGATGCCGGCCAGACGCAGCATGCCCTCCACCCACGGCGCGGCGTCCGCATCGAGGACGACGCGGACCCGCAGGGGCGCCCCGAGGGCCATGATCAGCCGGGGCCAGAGATCGAGGAGCCAATGGCCCCACACGGCCTCGCCGCCCTGGGAGAGCAGGATGCAGGGTTCGTCGACGACCCGCACCCGCGCGGGCGGCGCGATGCGGGCGTTCGCCCCGTCGAGCTGGAGGAAGCCGGCGTTGAAGGGATAATCGGGCCGGCCGAGCTCGTGAAACCGATAGCGGTCGAGCTCGATCAGCGCGTCGTCGCGCACGAGGAGGCCCTTGCCGAAGATCAGGGTGGCGCCCCCCATCCGGTACAGTCGCACGGGGGGAACCGACGCGGTGTGGTGGTCGTAGGTCGTCCGGTCTCCGGGGCCGAGCCAGCACAGGGGCCGCACCACCTGTTCGCGCGGTCCGGCGAATTCGTGGAACCGGATGCCGGCGGCCGGCCCCGCGCAGAGTTCGCCGACGCTCTCCACCGGCACGGCGACGGTGTCGAGGGGGCACCGCGCGACGGTTCGGGGCTGGAGCGCGGGTATGTCCATCGGCCCTGCTTCCCTGACGCCGTCCCGGGGGACGGCAGCCCCCGACGTTAGCGCGGCGCCGCCGCCGCATCGACCGGATTCGGTGGCCCGTCCCGCGGATCGAGCCCATCGGCGAAGCCGCCGATCAGGCGCGCGGCCCGCCCCACGGCACCGGGCCGGTCGAGGGATGCCATCGCGCCGGGATCGAGGGCGAGGCCGGCCCGGACCAGGGCGGGCCAGTCCTCGGGCGCGGGCCAGCCCGGGCGATGGAGTGCGGCCCCATGCGCCTGGAGGGCCCGGGCCGTGGCGGCCTGCTCGTCGAAGGCGCGCGGCTCGGGGATGCAGACGAAGCGCTTGCCCCGCGCCGCCACCCCGGAGACGAGGCCGTCGCCGCCGGCGCCGACCACCAGGGCCGCCCGATCGAGATGGGGCCCGATGTCGGGGACCCATCCGTGCAGATGCAGGTTCCCGGGGGAGGGCGCGTCCGCCTCCGCGACCGGCCCGAGCACGTGCCACTGCCGCTCCGGCACGGCGCGGGCCGCCGCCGCGAGGTCGGGCCCCCGGCCGCCCGCTCCCCCACGCCCGTAGACGACGACGATCGAGCCGTCCTCCGGCGTCGGATGCCCCGTCGGGCCGGCGCCGAGGTAGCCGAGATACGCGGTCTTCGCCCGCACCCAATCGGGGTTCGCCACGCCGTCGAGGGCCTGGGGGAAGAAGGCCAGCAGGCCCTCGGCACTGCGGAAGGCTTCGAGATGGGGCGGGTCCGTGCGGTCCCCGGGCAGGCGGACCACCAGGGTGGGGACCGACAGGAGCCGGGCGAACAGGGCGACCTCGACGGAGACGTCGACCACGATCAGGACGGGATCGGCCGCCGCGACCCAGGCGGCGATGCGCGCCATGCGGGCCCGGAGCCCGGCGACGCCCAGGGGGGCGTAGTGCAGGGCCAGGGGGCGGCTCGCCGCGTTGTCGCGGCCGTCGAAGCCCTCCGCGATGCGGTCGTCGGGGAGGTCGACGAACCCGTCGACGCCGGGATCGGCCCCGTGGAACGTGCCGATGAGGGTGCAGGGCCGGTCGAGGGCGTTCGCGATCAGGCGAGCCCGCGCCGCGTGCCCGGCGCCCTGGTGGTGGACGTAGTAGCCGATGGGCCGCCGGATCATGCGGCCGGGGCCGTCACCGCGCCGTCGGCGTGCCGGGCCTGAAGCCTGCGCCGAAGCGCTTCGAGATCGGCGAGCACGGTATCGAGGGGCTGCGCCTCGGGTTCGGGGCCGGGTTCGCCGATCCGCTCCGCGAGGCGCTCGACGAAGGCGATGGCGTTGGGACACGGCTCGGCCGCGATCTCGGCCGCCATGGCGGCGATGACGGCGTCGTCGACGCCGAGGCCGCGCAGGGCGGCGGGCCAGCCGGCCGCGCTGTCCCAGGCGAGGCGCCAGTCGCGGCGGCGCTCGATCAGGGCGCGCCAATGGGCGGCGGGCGGCAGGCGGTAGCTCCCCTGGCCCTCCGCGATCCGGGCGCGGCGCAGCATCTCCGTCGCCATCCCGCCCTCCACCCGGCCGGCGGCGCGGTCCGACACGGCGATGTGCACGGCGGGACAATGGCGCACCCGCCCGCCCGCCCGGCGGACCCGCGCCACCAGGGCATTGTCCTCGCCGCAGGCCAGGGCGGGTAGGCCGCCGACGGCCTCGTAGAGGGCGACGCGCAGGGCGAGGCTCGCCGCGACGTGGTCGCCGTGGCGCGGCGCCGGGTCGTGCGGCGGCGGGTCGATGGCCTCTTCCAGGGCGCGCACGCCGGCCCAGTAGCGCTCGATCCGGACATGGAGATCGGCGAGGGCCGGATCCGGACGGTCCGTCTGCGGGTCGATGACGAGCCGGCCGCCGACGAGCTCCGCGTCCTCGAGGGCGCGCAGGTTGGCGAGGGCCCAGCCCGGCGGGGCCACGGCGTCCGCATCGGTGCTCAGGAGAACGCCGTCGCCGACGCCCTCCGCGCGCAGCCAGGCGGCGCCGGCCTCGAGGGCCATGCGCCGGGCGGTGCCGACATGCGCGTCCGGCGGGGCGATGCGGGCCTCCACGACCCGCAGGCGAAGGGTCGCGCCGATGTCGCCGCCCTCGAGGGCCCGGAGGATCGGCACGGTGTCGTCGGTGCAGTTGTTGGCCAGCACCACCACCCGGAGGCGGGCCTCCGGACCGGCTCCGACCTGCGCGGCGAGGGAGCGGATCAGCCGGGGCAGGGCGCCGGCCTCGTTGCGGGCGGGCACGCAGACGACGGCCCGCGCCAGGGCGCCACGATCGTCCATCACCGGGTCAGGCCTCGTCGAGGGCGTGGGCGTGAAGCGGGGCGGGGGCGGCGAGGCGGATCTCCGCGTGGTAGAGGGTCTCGTAGTGGTCCGTCATGACGTTGGCGTCGAAGAGGTGCTCGGCCCGGCGCCGGCAGGCGTGGCGTTCGAGGCGGATGGCCTCGGTCACGGCGCGGCCGAGATCGGCGACGTCGTCGGCCTTCGCCAGCACGCCGCAGGCCGCATCGAGGATGTCCGGGATGGCGCCGCGTCCGAAGGCCGCCACGGGCGTGCCGCAGGCCAGGGATTCCGCGACGACGAGGCCGAACGGCTCCTCCCAGCGGGGGCTGCACAGGGTGACGTGCGCCTCGCCGACGCGCCGGGCGAGGTCCGCGTGCGACAGGTGGCCGAGATAGGTCACGTCCGGCCCCAGACGCGGGGCGATCATGCCGTCCCAGTAGGCCGGGTCGCTGCGTGGGCCGGCGAACACGAGGGGAAGGCCGGCGGCGCGCGCGGCGTCGATGGCGAGGTGCGGACCCTTCTCGGGTACGAGGCGTCCGGTCCAGATGGCGTGCGGCGGGTCCTTCGGCCGGGGATTGAACGCGAAGGCGTCGAGATCGATGCCGTTGCCGATGAGGAGCGGACGGGGGATCACGTCGCACCACTCGTCGGCCAGGGATTGCGAGACGGCGGCGAAGGTCATGTCGTGCGCGCGGGCCCGGACCCCCTGGACGAAGGGCTCGAAGGGCGGGGTATGCAGTGCCGTGACCATGGGGGCGCCGGCCTCGTGGGCGCGCAGCAGGGGCAAGGGATGGAGGCTGTTGTTGTGGACGATATCGAAACCGCCCTTCGCGACGGCGTCCATGATCGACGCGTAGGCCCGTCCCTCGAGGTGGTCGATCCGGGCGGCCGAGGCTTCGTCGAAGGCGCTTCCGGTCGGCGGGCAGACGGCGACGAGGCCGAGATCGGCCTGCGACCCCTCCGATGCGTAGAGGGTGACGTCGTGGCCGCGCGCGCGCAGGGCGTTGGCGAGGAAGTGGGTGTGCATCTCGAGGCCGCCCGGAAAGGGCTGGGCGATGGGGTACTTGAGATGCGCGATGATGGCGATCTTCAAGGAACGGCCCGCATGACGGATGGGGGAGGGCGCCAACCCGGCGTGGAGCGCAGGTTTCGCAAGAGCCCGGCCTAGCACGGAGCCGCGCGGCTGAACAACGCCAAGGTGTCGCCGGCCGGGATCGATGCCGGCCGCGGGGGCCGTCGACGGGTCGAACGAGTGCATGGAGGTCGCTGCAGTCACGATGGCGATCCGGTCCGCTGGAATGCGAGTGGGGCCCTTCTTAGCCATAGGGTGTCTGAACGATCCCTGACTTGGAGGACGCCGGCTTCATGCCGGAGGGGCCTCGACCCGGCGGTGGAGCGCCCGATGCCGCCGTCCGGCCTCGAACGCACGCCGCGACTCCGGCGTTCGAATGGAGATTAGATCGCTGCCGGGCCGGGTAAATTGGGAAAGAAGCCTTTCCAGGTTTCATGAGCCGCGATGCCGGCCGCGGAACTGCTCGATACTGCGATGCAACACGAAGAATCCGGATTTTCTCATTAATTTCACAGGAACCGGCGTCCGGGGGCGACGTTTCTGCTCCACGGAAATCACTCTGGAGGAACACATGCTACGCTCCACCACGTTCGCAGGCGCGGCCGCCATCCTCATGCTGTCGTCCACCGTCGGCTTCGCGGCACCGTGCGCCACGGGCACGGCCGGCAAGTCCGCCGCCGCGGAGAAGAGTTCGAAGGTCGACGGCGCCGCGACGGGGAACGTCAGCCCTGGCGCGAAGGCCGAGTCCCCCGGGACCGTCGGAGCGATGAACAACGTCGGCGCGAACACCGCGACGTCTCCGAGCGATGTCGCCAAGCAGGCCGAGGGCAAGCCCACGGCCGCCCAGCAGGGCAACGATTGCTGACAGGCGCGACAGGCATCGGCCCCACGGGGTCGGTGCTCACTGCGACGGACGGGACCGCTTCGGATCGAACCGAAGCGGTCCCGTTTTGCGTTTCGGCGTTCGCGAGCACGGGTGGTCTGGCCACGGACGTCCTCGCGCGCGGATAGGGGAGCGACGTCGGAAGACCGGTGCCGGCTGGAATGCCCCTGGGATCGCGCCAGGAGGCCCGTGGCGCCAGGTGACGGGTCTGTCGCGAAAAATTCGTCCTCCCGTCATTTGGCCGTTGACGGGCCGGGTGCGGGTCCGTATACCCCCTTCATCGGCGGCGGCCAGCGGGTCTTACGGGACTGGCGGGGCGGTTTGTCTGGTACATCTTCGAGACGGTTATCGGATGGATGATCCGGCGGTTGCTGGATGGTCCACTGTTTTTGTCTCTTGGGTGTTTCGTCTGTCTTTTGGGTGGTCTGGCGGTGCTGGATTGTCTGGGTTGACAGGGGATCGGCGGGGCTC
>Ga0182231_1000033_pt1 | contig 46489 bp, 47 predicted proteins | sample G6R1MG_29_FD_129667 | JGI IMG/M metagenome (GOLD analysis project Ga0182231, IMG submission 129667) | Miscanthus phyllosphere microbial communities from Michigan, USA - G6R2_NF_07NOV2016_LD1 MG | ecosystem: Host-associated > Plants > Phyllosphere > Phylloplane/Leaf | place: USA: Michigan...
CAGCACCGAGACCGGATAGTAGATCATCGGCTTGTCGTAGACCGGCAGCAGCTGCTTGTTGATCGACAGGGTGGCCGGGTGCAGGCGCGTGCCCGATCCGCCGGCGAGGACGATGCCCTTCATGCCCGGGTCTCCGTGTTGGCGTTCACCGGCCCCACGAGCCGGTCGAGGATGTCGTTCAGGGCCTCGCCCCAGGGACGCGGCGCGATCCCGTAGGCCGCCGTGAGGCTCGCCGTGGAGAGGCGGGAATTGGCCGGGCGCCGGGCCGGGGTCGGGTAGGCGCTGGTCGGGATGCCGCTGACCGGGACCGACCGGCCGCCGCGCGCGGCCGAGCCGATCACGATGGCCTGCGCGAAGCCCGCCCAGGTGGTCGAACCGGCGTTGACGCAGTGGAAGGTGCCGGTGGGGGCGTCGGCGTCCCCGGCCAGCCGCAGGGCGATGATGGCGCAGGCTTGCGCCAGATCCGTCGCCGAGGTCGGGCAGCCGTGCTGGTCGTCGACCACGGTGAGCGCATCGCGCTCGCCCGAGAGCCGCAGCATGGTCTTGACGAAGTTGCCCCGGTGCGGGCTCACCACCCAGGCCGTGCGCAGGATCGCGTGGCGGGGGTTGGCCGTGCGCACCGCCATCTCGCCCGCCGCCTTGCTGGCGCCGTAGACGCTGCGCGGGTCCACGGGGGCATCGGGGAGGTAGTCGCCCGTCTCGTCGCCGGCGAAGACGTAGTCCGTCGAGACATGCACGAGGGGGAGGCCGCGCGCCCGCGTGGCGGCGGCGAGGATGGCGGGCGCCAGGGCGTTGAGGCGCCAGGCCGCCACCACGTCGGATTCGGCCTTGTCGACGGCGGTGTAGGCCGCCGTGTTGATCACCGCCGCGTAGGGCTTAGCGTCGAGGGCGCGGGCCACCGCGTCCGCATCGGTGATGTCCAGCGCCGCGCGGTCCGGCGCGTCGACCCGAACGCCGTCGCCCCAAGCATGGGCCCGCAGCTCGGTGCCGACCTGTCCGGCACCGCCGAGGACGAGGATGTCCATTCAGGAGGCCTTCGTCGCGGATGCCTGCGCGGCACCGAGGCCGAGGCGCTCGCCGGTGTAGCGGCCCTCGCGGATCGGGCGCCACCACGCCTCGTTGTCGAGGTACCAGCGCACGGTCTCTTCCAGGGCCGTCTCGAAGTTCTTCGTGGGCGCCCAATCCACCTCGGCCTCCGCCTTCGACGGGTCGATGGCGTAGCGCCGGTCATGGCCGGGACGGTCGGCGACATAGATGATGAGCCGGTCGTGCGGCGCGTGCTCGGGACGCAGGCGGTCGAAGGCGGCGCAGAGCCCCTTCACCACCGCGAGGTTGTTGCGCACGGAGCGCCCGCCCAGGAGATACGTCTCGCCGAGGCGCCCCCGCTCCAGCACCGCGACGAGGCCGCGCGCGTGATCCTCGACGTGGATCCAGTCGCGCTCGTTCAGGCCGTCGCCGTAGACGGGCAGGTTCTTCCCCTCCAGGGCGTTGAGGATCATCAGCGGGATGAGCTTCTCGGGGAAGTGGCGCGGCCCGTAATTGTTCGAGCAGTTGGTGATCAGCACCGGCAGGCCGTAGGTCTCGTGCCAGGCGCGCGCGAGGTGATCGGAGGCCGCCTTCGAGGCCGAGTAGGGCGAGCGCGGATCGTAGCGGCTCTCCTCGGTGAAGAATCCGTCCGGCGGCAGCGACCCGTAGACCTCGTCGGTCGAGACGTGGAGGAAGCGGAACGCCGCCTTCGCATCCCCCTCCAGGCCGTCCCAGTGGGTCCGGGCGCCGTCGAGCATCACCTGCGTGCCGACCACGTTGGTGCGGATGAACGCGCCCGGATCGGTGATGGAACGGTCGACGTGGCTCTCGGCGGCGAGATGCATCACCGCGTCCGGCTTGAAGTCGGCGTAGAGGGCGTGGACGGCCTGCGGATCGCAGATGTCGGCCTCCGCGAAGCGGTGGCGCGGGTTCCCGGCCAGCGGCTGCAGGGAGATGGGGTTCGCCGCATAGGTCAGGGCGTCGAGGGTCAGGACGTCGTGCCCGAGATCCTGCACGAGATGCAGGACGAGGGCGGAGCCGATGAAGCCGCAGCCGCCGGTCACCAGGATGCGCATGCGTGTCTTCTCCCTAGAACCTTGCGATTGATTGTCAGAACGCGGCGCCGAGATCCGCAAAACGCGGGGCGGCGCGGTCCTTGTCCGACAGCACGGCGCCGGCTTCGTCCACGGGCCAGGCGATCGCCAAATCGGGGTCGTTCCAGACGAGGTTGCGGTCGTGGGCCGCGCTGTAATAGGCGCTGACCTTGTAGGCCACCATGGTGTCGGGCTCCAGGGTGCAGAAGCCGTGGGCGAAGCCGGCCGGCACGTAGAGCTGCTCGCCGCCCTTGGCGTCCAGCGTCACGGCGACGTGGCGGCCGTAGGTCGGGCTGTCGCGGCGGATATCGACGGCCACGTCGAGGATGGAGCCGGAGAGCACCCGCACGAGCTTGGCCTGCGCCGCCGGGGCGAGCTGGAAGTGCAGGCCCCGCACGGTGCCGGCCTGGGCGGAGAAGGACTGGTTGTCCTGCACGAACGGAACGTCGATCCCGCCCGCCGCCAGGGCGTCCACCCGGAAGGTCTCCGAGAACCAGCCCCGGTCGTCGCCGAAGCGGTTGGGCACGACGCGTTTGACCGCCGCGATCTCCGTCTCGATCACCCGCATGGTGGATTAAGCTCCGCGCACCCGAAATTCGAACCGTCCTAGACCGGTGTTCCCACCGGGTTGTCAAGGCTGGGACACGACTTGCACCGGTGCGCGGGGTCGCCCGCCCGCCGCTTGCCGGGGTCGCGGCCCGTGCGCTATGCCGCCCGGCCGCGCGGGACATCCGAGGAGACAGCGCACGATGATCACGCAGTACCGGACGGCCCGCGCCCTGGCGGGCGCCCTCCTGCTCCTCGGGTTCGCCGGCCCGGCCGCCGCCCAGAAGGGCCCCGACGCCACCGGGCTGTGGCTGACGGAGACGGGCGGGTCCAAGGTCCGCATCGCCCGCTGCGGCGCGGGCTATTGCGGCACCCTCGCCAGCGTCTCCGGCCCCGGCCTCGACACTCAGAACCCCGACGCGGCCCTGCGGACCCGCAGCCTCGTCGGCGTGCGGATCATGACCGCCGACCGGGCCAAGGGGGACGGCTACGAGGGCTCTCTCTACAACCCCAAGGACGGCAAGACCTACGCCGGCAGCCTCGTCCTCAAGGGCCCGGACGTGGTCGAGGTCTCGGGCTGCGTGATGAGCGTGTTCTGCAAGAGCCAGACGTGGAAGCGGGTGAACTGAGGGCCGGGGGCGCGGGAGGCATGAGGCTGTCGGGCAAGACCTGCGTCGTCACCGGCGCCGCCCGCGGCATCGGCCGGGCCATCGCCGAGGCGTTCCGGCGCGAGGGCGCCCGCGTCGTCGCCACGGACAGGGACGCGGCGGCCCTCGCCGACACGGCCGCCGCCCTCGAGGTCGAGGCGTTCCCCCTCGACGTGCGGATGGAGGCGGCCTGGGACGCCCTGGCGCGGTTCGCCCCCGTCGTGGACGTGGTGGTGAACAACGCGGGCGTGACGGGCTTCGAGGACGGCCCGCGCCCGCACGACCCCGAGCACGCGTCCCTGGCGGACTGGCGCACGGTCCACGCGGTCAACCTCGACGGCACCTTCCTCGGCTGTCGCTACGCCATCCGCGCCATGAAGGCGCGGGGCACCGGCTCCATCGTCAACGTCTCGTCGCGTTCCGGCCTCGTCGGCATCCCGGGGGCGGCGGCCTACGCCTCGTCGAAGGCGGCGATCCGCAACCACACGAAGAGCGTGGCGCTCTACTGCGCCCAACAGGGCTGGGCCATCCGCTGCAACTCCCTGCATCCGGCCGCGATCCTGACGCCGATGTGGGAGCCGATGCTGGGCGACGGGCCGGACCGGCAGGCCCGGATGGACGCCCTCGTGGCCGACACGCCCCTGCGCCGCTTCGGCCGCCCGGAGGAGGTCGCGGCCGTCGCCGTGATGCTGGCCTCCGACGAGGCGGCCTACGTCACCGGAGCGGAATTCACCATCGATGGCGGGCTGCTCGCGGGTTCGGCGGCGACGCCGGGGTGACGACGAAGGGCGCGACCACCCGGCGAACGCACCCACGGGGAACGCGACGATCGCGTCGGGGTGGGGTGGTCTCGCGACGGGCTAGATCGCGGCCGCGCCGTCGCGGGGAACGAACCGGAGCAGCCCCGGGCGCTCACCGTCCGTGCCGCGGGCCCGCACCGTGCGGTTTCGGCCGCCGGCCTTCGCGGCATAGAGGGCCTCGTCGGCACGACGGTGGAGATCCGCCGCATCCGCATCGCGGTCATCCACCGACGCCAGGCCGATACTCACGGTGACGGCACCGGCGCCGATCCCGGCGGAACCGACCGCGAGACCCGCGATCCGGGCATGCACCTCGTCGGCGACGCGAAGCGCCCCCGTCTCATCGGTATCGGGCAGGAGCAGGGCGAACTCCTCGCCGCCGACCCGGCTCACGAGGTCGTTCGGGCGGTACACGCTTTTCGCGAGCCCCTGGGCCAAGCCCTGGAGCACCGCGTCGCCGACCGCGTGGCCGTAGCGGTCGTTGTAGCGCTTGAAATGGTCGGCATCGACGATGAGAAGCGTCAGGGGCTTGGCCGTGCGTCGCGCGCTCTTCCAGGCCCGCTTGAGGACTTCGTCGAACCGACGGCGGTTCGGCAAGCCGGTGAGGGCGTCCGTGTACGACAGGTGCGCGAGTTCCGCCTGCATCGCCGCCCGCCGGTTCAGCTCGCGCCCGAACAGCAGCGCCAGGCCGATGGTCAGGCCGCACAGCATCGAGACCGTTGCGCCGAGGACGAGGGCCTTGGCCCGCCACTCCGCCTCGACGTCCTTCGTCGACAGGGCGACGTTGAGAACGAGCGGCAGTTCGCCGACCTGCGTGAAGGCGTAGTGGCGCTCGACCCCGTCGCGGACCGAGGTACCGACGAACGACCCGCTGCGCGCGCTGACGAACCGCTCGAAGGTCGACGCCCCGGCGATGTTCACGCCGATGTCGGTCGCCTCGTAGGGATGGCGGACGATGCGCGTCCCGTCGCGCCGGTAGAGGTTGATCGCGCCGTCGCGCCCGAGGCCGATCTGATCGAACAGGCGAGAGAAGTAGTTGAGCTTGAGACTGCCGAGGACCACGCCCCCGAACGAACCGTCGGATTTGGCGATGCGCCGGCTGAACGGCAGCATCGGCTCGCCCGTCAGGCGCGAGACGATAGGCTTGCCGACGAAGAGACCGAGGTCGTTCCGCGCCCGATGAGCCCGAAAGTATTCCCGATCGGCGTAGTTGCCCTTGCGCGGTGGGACGGCACCGATGTCCTCGGTCACGTCGCCGTGCTCATTCATGACGAGCATCACGCCCATGTCCCGGGCGGTGGCGGCGCGGTCGAACAGGACGAGCTGGCGCATGGCGGGGTCGAGCGACGCGAGGCCGGGGGTGTGGAGGTTGTCGACCACCGCCTGGAGCGAGAGATCGAACATCTCGACGTTGCGGGCGATATCCCGTTCGATGACCTGAAGCAGGTTCCGCGATGTCTGTTCGGTCTTGTCCCACGCATCGCGACGCAGATCGAGCAGCATCAGCCCGGAGACGACCAGCATCCCGAGGGGCGCCAGGACTCCGAGGGCGATCCAGGTGCGAGCCGAACGAACATGACGCGCAAGGCGCTGCGAGAGGACCATCGGCGAGCGTTCCGGGCTTCTTCGTCTTGACCCGACCTTTTGCCACGCGGAAACCTAACGGTACGCTAAAGGCACGCTTTGCCGGAACGCCGCCCTGGATTTCGTGCGGAACGCGTCGCCTCCGGACTCGGTCCGGCCCGATCATCCTATCATTTGAGGCCGGGCTGATCGCTCCGCGATGCTGAACTCGACTGTCCGCGAACGCCGCACGCGCCGGCCGTTATTATCGTGACCTCGCTCGTCGCCCGCGAGACCAGCCGTCGATTTCCGGAATCAATCGAGCCGGGAGAATCGCATCGAAGGCGGAGCCGCCCGGGCTTCGCCCCGCGGCGGACCAACGGCCGGAGCGGCCGGCCTCAGCCGGCGACGGCCGCCCGGATCGCGTCGAGGGCCGCCTGGGCGCCCGTGCCCTCCGGTCCGCCGGCCTGGGCCATGTCGCGGCGCCCGCCGCCGCCCTTGCCGCCGAGGTGGCCGGCCCCCGCCCGCACCAGGGCGACGGCGTCGAACCGCTCGGTGAGGTCGGGCGTCACGCCGACGACGAGGCCGGCCTTGCCGTCCGGCGCCACGCCCACCAGGGCGACGATGCCTGACCCGATCCGGCTCTTGCCCTCGTCGGCGAGACTCTTCAGGTCGCGCATCTCGACGCCCTCGACCACGCGGGCCATGAGCTTCACGCCCCCGACCTCGGCGATCTCGTCGCCGCCCGACCCGGCGCCGCCCATGGCGAGTTTTTTCCGCGCGTCCGTCAGTTCCCGCTCCAGGCGGCGGCGGTCCTCGATGAGGCTCGCGAGGCGCTCCGGCACGTCGGACGGGGCGGATTTGAGGAGGCCGGCGATCTGGGCGAGCGTCCGGCCCTCCTCGGCGCGGAAGCGCCGGGCCGCGCCCGCCGTCAGGGCCTCGATGCGGCGCACCCCGGCGCCGACCGCGCTCTCGGCCACCACGGAGACCTGACCGATCTCGCCCGTGCGCCCCGCATGCGTCCCGCCGCAGAGCTCCACCGAGAAGGCTTTTCCACTTGTTCCCGGCAGGCCCATGGAGACGACGCGGACCTCGTCGCCGTACTTCTCGCCGAACAGGGCGCGCGCACCCGAGGCCACGGCCTCGTCCTGGGCCATGAGCTTCGTCACCACGGGCGTGTTCTGCAGGAGCACCGCGTTGGCGATGTCCTCCACGGCCCGGATCTCGGCCTCGTCCATGGGCTTGGGGTGGCTGAAATCGAAGCGCAGGCGCTCGGCGGAGACCAGCGAGCCCTTCTGGGCGACGTGGTCGCCGAGCACCTGGCGCAGGGCCTCGTGGAGGAGGTGGGTCGCCGAGTGGTTGGCCCGGATGGCGGACCGGCGCTCGCCCGCGACGGCGAGTTCCACCGGCTGGTTGAGGGTCAGCCGGCCCTCGTCCACGGTGACGTGGTGGACGAAGAGATCGCCGAGCTTCTTCTCCGTCGCGGTCACGCGGGCTTTGAGGCCGGAGGCCGTGAGCGTGCCGGTGTCGCCGACCTGACCGCCGGATTCGGCGTAGAACGGGGTCTGGTTGAGCAGCGCGAGGCCGGTCTGGCCGGCCTCCAGGGCCTCGACCTCGGCGCCGTCCCGCAGGAGGGCCGTCACGATTCCTTCGGCTGCCTCCGTCTCGTACCCCAGAAATTCCGTGGCGCCGGTGCGCTCCTTGATCCCGTACCACACGGTCTCGGTGGCGGCCTCGCCCGAGCCCGTCCAGGCGGCGCGGGCCGCCTTGCGCTGGCGCTCCATGGCGGCCCCGAACGCGTCCGTGTCGACGCCGATGCCCCGCGCCTTGAGGGCGTCCTGGGTCAGGTCGAGGGGAAAGCCGTAGGTGTCGTAGAGGGTGAAGGCCGTCTCGCCCGAGAGGTTCTGGCCCTGCGCCAGACCCTTGGTCTCGGCGTCCAGGATGGCGAGGCCGCGCTCCAGGGTGCGGCGGAACCGCGTCTCCTCGAGGCGCAGGGTCTCGGCGATGAGGGCTTCGGCGCGGGTGAGTTCGGGGTAGGCCTGGCCCATCTCGCGCACCAGGGTCGGCACGAGGCGGTACATCACCGGCTCGCGCGACCCCAGCAGTTCGAGGTGGCGCATGGCCCGGCGCATGATCCGGCGCAGCACGTAGCCCCTTCCCTCGTTGCCCGGCAGCACGCCATCGGCGACGAGGAAGGAGGCGGCGCGCAGGTGGTCGGCCACCACCCGGTAGGAGGCGCGGGTGGCGGGCTCCGGCGGGCGGCCGACGGCGTGGCTTACCGCGTCGATGAGGGCGCGGAAGAGATCCGTGTCGTAATTGCTCGTCACCCCCTGGAGGATGGCGGCCATGCGCTCGAGGCCCATGCCGGTGTCGATGGAGGGGCGCGGCAGGGCGAGGCGGTTGCCCGGCTCCACCTGCTCGTACTGCATGAACACGAGGTTCCAGAATTCGAGGAAGCGGTCGCCGTCCTCGTCCGGAGAACCGGGCGGGCCGCCCTGCAGCCCCGGGCCCTGGTCGATGAAGATCTCCGAGCACGGGCCGCACGGGCCGGTGTCGCCCATCTGCCAGAAGTTGTCCGAGGTGCCGATGCGGATGATGCGGTCGTCCGAGAAGCCCGCGATCTTCCTCCAGAGCGCGGCGGCCTCGTCGTCATCGGCATAGACCGTCACCAGCAGGCGGTCCTTCGACAGGCCGAATTCCTTGGTGATGAGGGTCCAGGCGAGTTCGATGGCCTGCGGCTTGAAGTAGTCGCCGAAGGAGAAGTTGCCGAGCATCTCGAAGAAGGTGTGGTGGCGGGCCGTGTAGCCGACATTGTCGAGGTCGTTGTGCTTGCCCCCCGCCCGGACGCATTTCTGCGCCGTGGTGGCGCGGTCGTAGGCACGCTTCTCGACGCCGGTGAAGACGTTCTTGAACTGCACCATGCCGGCGTTGGTGAACATCAGGGTCGGGTCGTTGCGCGGCACGAGCGACGAGGACGGCAGCACCTCGTGGCCCGCCCGGGCGAAGTAGTCGAGGAAGGTCGACCGGATCTCGTTGACGCCGCTCATCGCAATAAAGACTCTGTCGGTTGGCCCGGGTCGAAAGCGGGCGGCCATCGGGGCCGGCGCCCGCGCGCAGCCGTCTCATACGGAGGGTTCCGGCTCAAGTCACGGGCGGTCGTCACGTTTCGCACCGGCGGGTGCCCCTCGTCGGCGCGATGCTCTAGACACGGCGTATCCGACACCACAGGGACACACCGGACAATGCCCGTTGAAATCCGCCTCCTCGCCTGGTCCTGCTTCCTCGGCCTCGTGCACATCATCGCCGCCTCCTACAGCGGGCTGCAGCAGCGCGGCGGCTTCACCTGGGCCGCCGGCAACCGCGAGGGCAGGACGCCGGAGGTGACGGGCGCCGCCGCGCGGCTGGAGAAGGCCTCGAAGAACTTCTTCGAGACGTTCCCGATCTTCGCCGTCCTCGTGCTCGCCTGCGTCGCCACGGGGCGCCACAACACGGCGGTGGTGCTGGGCGCCTACCTCTACTTCTTCGGCCGCCTCGCCTACCTGCCGGTCTACGGCTTCGGCGTGCCGAAGATCCGCTCCATCATCTGGGGCGTGTCGGTGGTCGGCATCCTGCTCGTCCTGTGGGGCCTGTTCATCAAGATCCTGCCGTACTGACGGCTCGCGGGGCGTCCGGCCGGCCCCTTGTGGGATCCTCCGGCAAGCCTCTATCGTCCTTCCGGCAACCGCCCCGATCACGCGGGCGGAGCCGGGAGAGAATACATGCGATCCGTCCTCACCGCGACGCTGCTGACCGGCGTCGCCCTCGGCCTGACCACCTTCGGCGCCCACGCGCAGGGGGCCGCGCCCGCCGAGACCAAGGCCAAGGCCGACGCCCTTGAGAAACTCCAGGGGATGCAGAGCACCGGCACGGCGGAAGCGCCCGAGATTCCCCAGACCGGGCGGCGCGCCGACGCGCTGCGTAGGACGTTGGCGAAGATCAACCTGCCCGAGGGCTTCAAGATCGATCTCTACGCCGTGGTGCCCGATGCCCGCTCCATCGCCGTGGGGCCGAATGCCGGCGTGCTGTTCGTCGGCACCCGCAAGAGCAAGGTCTACACGGTGACCGACCGGGACAAGGACCGGGTCGCCGACGAGGTCCGCGCCTTCGCCCCCGGGATCGACTTCAAGATTCCCAACGGCGTCTGCTTCTCCCGGGACGGCGTGCTTACCGTCGCCGAGCAGAACCGGGTGCTGTCGTTCCCGGCGGCCGAGTTCTTCTACGAGAGCCCCGATGTCGCCGCCGGCGTGCTGGTGAAGCAGGGCGCGCTGATCCCGGCCGCGGAGGAGAGCTACAATCACACCGCCCGGGTCTGCCGGATCGGCCCCGACGGCAAGACCTACATCTCCCTCGGCCAGCCCTACAACGTGCCGCCGGCCGACAAGCGCGACCTCTACGCGAAGACCGGCATCGGCGGGATCATCCGGATGGATGCCGATGGCAAGAATCGCGAGGTGTTCGCGACCGGCATCCGCAATTCCGTCGGCATGGATTTCAGCCCCGCCGACAAGTCCCTGTGGTTCACCGACAACCAGGTCGACGGCATGGGCGACGACACCCCGCCGGGCGAACTCAACCGCGCCACGAAGGCGGGCGAGACGTTCGGGTTCCCCTGGTTCGGCGGCGGCTCCGTCCGCACCGTCGAGTACAAGGACGAGACGCCGCCGAAGGACGCCGTGCCGCCCCAGGCCGAACTGCCGCCGCACGCCGCCGACCTCGGGCTGGCGTTCTACACCGGCAAGTCTTTCCCCGCCTCCTATCGCGGCGGCCTCTTCATCGCCGAGCACGGCTCGTGGAACCGCACCACGCCCATCGGCGCCCGCATCATGTTCGTGCCCGTGGACAAGGACGGCAAGGCCGGCGCGCCGACCCCGTTCGCGGAAGGCTGGCTCACGACCGACGGCGAGTATCTCGGCCGCCCGGCGGATGTCGCCGTGTTCCTCGACGGCTCGCTCCTCGTCTCCGACGACACGGCGGGGGCGATCTACCGCATCTCGTACGAGGGGAAGTGATTTTTTGGGGAGGATGGGTGTGGCGCCCCGCCCTCTCCTGACCCCCGCTCTCCCGTATCTCGCGCAAGACGCGGGTCTCCTCCCCGTCCGGGATACCCGAATCACACAACTCATCCGGTGCCGACTTCATTGAGAGATCGCGTCGAGCATAGTGTCCGAGCGTCGGCGTGGAGCGCTCTCTCCTGGAAGGAGAGGGTTGCGGTGAGGTGTGCGAACTCTCCGGAAAACTCCCACACCTCACCCTGTCCCTCTCCTTCCAGGAGAGGGGACCCGCGTTCTCTGCGAGATGTGTGGGAGGCATGGCCCGTCGGGAGAGGAAATCCGCGCGTCTCGTCCCGGCGCTTTCGCCTCTCGACTGAGAGTCAGGGCGCGGATGCGTGATCGCCAATTTACCCGGAGCCCACATGACTCGTTTCGCTACCGTCCTGATCCCCGCCCTCCTCGCCGCCCACCCGGCGCAGGCCGGCGACGCCAAGGCGGGCCGCAGGGCCGCCACGGCCTGCCAGACCTGCCACGGCATGGACGGGCTCTCGAAGCTGCCCGAGGCCCCGAACCTCGCCGGACAGGTCGAGCCGTATCTCGTCAAGGCGCTGACGGAGTATCGCGACGGCCAGCGCGCGAACGAGATCATGAACGTCGTCGCCAAGGGCCTGTCGGATGCCGAGATCGCCAACCTCGCGGCGTTCTATGCCGGCATCGCCATCGAGGTGCTGCCGCCGGGGTGAACCCGGCGCAGCCGCCCGGCCGGGCGCCCCGTCAATCGAGGCAGCGGGTGAAATAGATCTGCCGGATCTCCTCCATGGCGGCGAACCCCTCGGCGCGGGGGCTGAGCAGCTCCGGCCCGTCCGGCACCCGTCCGAAGAACCCGGTCGACAGGTCGACCACGAAGCCGCGCTCGCCCGTATAGAGGTCGTCGCGGTTCTTCACGTTGACGGAGCCGCATACCCACGGGCCGTCCGCCCGGCGCAGGACCGTCACCTTCGGGTCGAGGGCCTTGAAGCGCTGGGCGATGAGATCGAGGACCGTGCGCGTGTCGGCCTTGCCCAGCGCCGCGTCGGACCCGTCCTCGACGATCTGCGCCCGCGCCGGATGCGCGGTCGCCGCCGACAGGATGAGGAACAGCCCGAGGACGGCCCGCGGGGACGGGCGGGGGGCGCGGCGGATCGAGGGGGCCATGGATCGGGCTTCGGCGAGGCTGCGATGCGGCCGACGGTCAGGCGCCGGCCGGCCGGACGATCTTGCCGTCCCGGGATGCCGGCTTCGACTCGGCGATGAGGATGTCGAGGGAGCTGCGGACGATCTCCACGGCGCTGACGCCCTTGGCATCCGCTTCGGCCTGAACCTGCGCCCGCTCCGCCGGGGGCATGCCGTCGAGCAGAACCTGCGCGACCCCGATGGAGGCATCCCTGTGGTGTTCGGTCATGGTGTCCGTTCTACTCGCGGTGCCGCCAGGATCTCCGATCGTTAGTCTGTTAAATTTATCATAAGAACGATGTCGGGGGTGGTCCTATACTGACTTGGACCGACAGGAACCATGCGTTCGTCGGCGGCGTCAAGATGCGACATCTGTTCCTCGCCCGCGCGTCGTCGTGCCGGGATGCGAGCGGCGTCGGCCGCTCGGGTTCAGGCAGGGCGCCCGCCGCCAGTCGATTGGATGGCACCATCAGTACGGAAGACGTCGCGTCCCTCGAAAAGGACGGGATCCGGGCGATGTGGCCACAGGCGCAGGAGAGGCGATTGGCGAAGGCGAGCCGCGCGGGGTGAGCGTGGCCATCGTCGTCGTAACGGACCGCTTCGGCGGTTTGGCGGCCGATCCATCCTGATCTGTCGAGGGGCGTTCGCGCGATCACCGCGAGGTCGGACGTTGCCGAGGGCGAACGGCACCAGAACATGGAAAAAAAGCCGCCGGGCACGGGGCCCGGCGGCTTTCCTGCAAGCCCGTGAGAGCGACTCTTACGCCTCGCCCTCGTCCAGATCGTCCTCGGTGGGTTTGGCCGTGTCGAGGATCTTGTCGGCCAGGATGCCGGAGTTCTGGCGGATCGCCGCCTCGATCTTGCCCGCGATCTCGGGATTGTCCCGCAGGAACCCCTTGGAGTTCTCGCGGCCCTGGCCGAGGCGCTGGCTGTTGTAGGAGAACCAGGCGCCCGACTTCTCGACGATGCCGGCCTTGACCCCGAGGTCGATGAGTTCGCCGACCTTGGACACGCCCTCGCCGAACATGATGTCGAACTCGACCTGCTTGAACGGCGGGGCGACCTTGTTCTTCACCACCTTGACGCGGACCTGGTTGCCGATGGCCTCGTCGCGGTCCTTCAGGGTCGAGACGCGGCGGATGTCGAGGCGCACCGAGGCGTAGAACTTCAGGGCGTTGCCGCCCGTGGTGGTCTCCGGCGAGCCGTACATGACGCCGATCTTCATCCGGATCTGGTTGATGAAGATCACCATGCACTTCGAGCGCGAGATCGAGCCCGTGAGCTTGCGCAGGGCCTGGCTCATGAGCCGGGCCTGGAGGCCGGGCTGGCTATCGCCCATCTCGCCCTCGATCTCGGCGCGCGGCGTCAAGGCCGCCACGGAATCGACCACGAGGACGTCGATGGCGCCCGAGCGCACTAGGGTGTCGGTGATCTCGAGGGCCTGCTCGCCGGTGTCGGGCTGCGAGATCAGGAGGTCGTCGAGCTGCACCCCGAGCTTGCGGGCGTAGATCGGGTCGAGGGCGTGCTCGGCGTCCACGAAGGCGCAGACGCCGCCCTTCTTCTGGGCCTCCGCGATGGTGTGGAGCGCCAGGGTGGTCTTGCCCGACGATTCCGGGCCATAGATCTCGATGACGCGGCCGCGCGGCAGGCCGCCGACGCCGAGCGCGATGTCGAGGCCGAGCGACCCGGTGGAGACCACCTCCACCTCCGCCACCTGGGCGTTCTTGCCGAGCCGCATGATCGAGCCTTTGCCGAAGGCCCGCTCGATCTGCGACAGCGCGGCGTCGATCGCCTTCGCCTTGTCCTTGTCCACCATGGGAGCGTCCACAACTTTCAGCGCTGGCTGGGCCATTCGTCGGCATCCTTATGCATGGGGTGGGAGCAAGGCTCAATGCGCCCCGGATGACGATTGATGTACTTGTTTTGTTCTCTTTGCGCAAGGCTGGCGCCTACGGATTTCCGCGAACGCCGACGCAACGCCCCGCAAGAAAATCAGCGCGCGATGGTCTCCTTCACCGTCTCGACGAGCTGCTTCAGGCTGAAGGGCTTGGGCAGGAAGTTGAAGTCCTCGCCGTCGGGCAGGTTCTTGCGGAAGGCGTCCTCGGCGTAGCCGGAGACGAAGATCACCTTGAGGTCGGGGTGGTGCTTGCGCAGCTCGCGCAGGAGCGTCGGGCCGTCCATCTCGGGCATCACCACGTCGGAGACGACGAGGTCGATGGCCTGCTCCGTGTCCTCGATGATCTTCAGGGCGTCGAGGCCCGAGGCCGCTTCCAGCACCGTGTAGCCCCGAGCCGACAGGGCGCGGCTGTTGACGGCGCGCACGGGGTCCTCGTCCTCCACGAGGAGGATGACGCCCTGGCCGGTGTGGTCGGGCGCGGGCTTGCGCGGGCTCGGGGCGGCGAGGTCCGGGGTGCCCTTGAGGCGGTGGGCCGCGATCTCGCCCGTGGTGGAGGTGGCCGGCAGCGGCGCGGGCTCGGGCTCGGCCACCGGCACGTGCCGAGGAAAATAGATCCGGAAGGTGGTGCCCTCGCCCACCGTCGAGCGCACGTCGATGGTGCCGCCGCTCTGCTTGACGATGCCGAACACCGTCGAGAGGCCCAGGCCCGTGCCCTTGCCGATCTCCTTGGTGGTGAAGAACGGCTCGAAGATCTTCTCCATGACGTCGGGCGGGATGCCCTGGCCGGTGTCGATCACCTCGATGAGGACGTGGTCGCCCGCCGGCATGCCGAGGCGGGCCTCCTCGGGGGTCGAATCGTGCACCACGTTGGCGGTGCGGATGAGGAGGCGCCCGCCCTCCGGCATGGCGTCGCGGGCGTTGACCGCGAGGTTGACGATGACCTGCTCGAACTGGTTCACGTCGGCCTTGATCGGCCAGATCTCGCGCCCGTGCTTGAGGTCGAGGTCGACGCGCTCGCCGAGCAGGCGCTTCAGCAGAAGGGTGAGGTCGGAGAGCGCCTCGCCGACGCTCATCACCTCGGGCCGCAGGGTCTGGCGGCGGGAGAAGGCGAGGAGCTGACGCACCAGGGAGGCCGCCCGGTTGGCGTTCTGCTTGATCTGCATGATGTCCTGGAACGCCGGGTCCGTCGGACGGTGGCTGGCCAGCAGCAGGTCCGAGTAGCCGATGATCGCCTGGAGGACGTTGTTGAAGTCGTGGGCGATGCCGCCCGCGAGCTGGCCCACCGTATCCATCTTCTGGGCCTGGGCCACCTGCTGCTCGAGCTGGCGCTGGGCGGTGGTGTCGAGGGCATAGAGGATCACGCGCTCGCGGTCGCCCGCCTCGTCGCCCGGGGTGCCCTCGGCCGCGCCCTCGACGCCGGCGGGGCTGAGCCAGACCCGGGCCGAGCGGTTGCCGGTGCCCGTGAGCATTACCTCGATGGGCTCGATGGCGGCCAGGCCCTCGGAGGCCTTGGTGAGCGCGGCTTCGAGGGCGGCGCGGTCGCGCTCCACCAGGGCGTCCCAGATGGTCGGCTCGGCATTGAGGCTGCCGTGCCCGTCCGGCATCGCCTGGCGCGGGGTGCCGCCGAACAGGCGCGCGAACGAGGCGTTGGCCCGGGCGATGTGGCCGCCGTGATCGACGGTGGCGATGGCGATGGGGCTGTTGTTCAGAAATCGCGCGAGACGCACCTCGGCCGCGCGCTGGGGCTCGTCGGTCTCTGCGCCGGCCGAGCGGTTGAGCACGATGGTGCGCGAGGGCCCGGGCCGGCCGTCCTGCCCGAAGGCGACGCGGTGGTAGAGCCGGGCCGGCAGGGGGTGGCCGTTGCGGCGCCGCAGATCGAGGTCGAACCGGTCCGTGCGGACCTCGCCGGGCTGCCCGCCCGTGGCGGTGAGCACGTCGGCGCCGGGCGCGATCTCGGGCAGGCGCAGGCCGCCCGAGCCCACGGTGGCCAGATCGTAGCCGAGCCAGGTGGCGAGCGTCGCGTTCATGTAGACGACGGACCCGGCCGGATCGATGGAGAGGAAGCCGGCGGGGGCGTGGTCGAGGTAGTCGATGGCGTGCTGGAGCTCCTGGAAGACGTTCTCCTGGCGCTCGCGCTCGTGGGTGATGTCGCTCACCGTCCACAGGGTGGCGGGCCGGCGCGGCCGGTCGATGGGGCGCACGGCGATGCGATACCAGGCGAAGGCCCGGTCGCCGGTCCCGTCGGGGGGCGGCGCCATGCGGATCTCCTCGCCGTGGCCGAGGCCCTCGCGGGCGGCCTGGGCCAGGCGGTAGACCGCCTCCGACACCTCGGGCGAGCCGACGAAGACCCGTTCCACGGCGCGCAGGTTGGCGAAGGTCTCGCCCCCGGCGATGCGCAGGTACGCCTCGTTGGCGTAGATGAGCCGTCCGCCCTCCTCCACCACGATGGTGCCCTCGGGGGAGGCGTCGACGATGGCCTTGGTGATGTCGTCCCGCCCCGTCTGCCCGGCGAGCTGGAGGGCGCCGATGGCGAGGGCGAACAGGCAGAACACGCCCGCCATGGCGAGCACCGCGAGGAGGCCGAGGATGAGCGGCTGGGCCTGCTCGTTGGCGACGAAGGACAGGCCCACGGCCGCCCCCACCAGCAGCCCCGCCAGGACCAAGAGCAGCCCGACGCGGCCCGGCCGCTCGGACCGGTCGATCGCGTTCGACGCGGCCTTGGTTGGTCCGCTGAACTCAGCCATCCCGGGTCGATCCACCTTTCCTGAGCCTACCGGTTAGCGCCCGGTCCGCCCGCGCGGCAAGGGTCATCCCGCCACGGCTTCCGTTAAAATACGGGGAAAAAGGTGCACAAACCGTGGTGCTTGGCCGATGCCCCGTGTGGCCCCGCGCTCACGCCGCCCGCCGCCGCAGGCGCATGACGAAGCCGATGACCTCGGCCACGGCGCGGTAATGCTCGGCGGGGATCTCCTCGTCGATGTCCACGGTGGCGTGCAGCGCGCGGGCGAGCGGCGGGTTCTCCAGCACCGGCACGTCGTGCTCCTTGGCGATGGCGCGGATGCGCAGCGCCAGGGAATCGACGCCCTTGGCGACGCAGACGGGTGCCTGCATCCCGGCCTCGTAGCGCAGGGCGACGGCGTAGTGGGTCGGGTTGGTGACGATGACGGTGGCGGCGGGCACCGCCGCCATCATGCGCTTCTTCACCCTTTGGGCGCGGATCTGCTTCATCCGGCCCTTCACCTCGGGGTTGCCGTCGCTCTCCTTGTGCTCCTGCTTCATCTCCTCCTTGGACATGCGCAGCTTCTGGCGCCACTGGAAACGCTGGTAGACGGCGTCGCCCAGGGCGATGACCACGAACACCGCCAGCATGCCGCCCATGAGCTTCAGGCACAGGGACAGGATCGCCGCCAGGGTCGCCGTGAGGTCGAGGCGCACGAACGCGTCGAGGCGGTCGCGCTCGCTCCACAGGATGGCGCCGCCGACGACGCCCACCATGGCGAGCTTGGCCAGACCCTTCACGAACTGGAACAGCGCCTCCTTGCCGAACAGGCGCTTGAAGCCCGCCATGGGCGAGAGCCGCTCCCACTTCAGGCCGATGGCCTCCGTGGAGAACACCAGGGGGTGCTGGATGAGGCCGGCGGCCAGCCCCGCCACCACCACGAGGCCGATGGGGACGGCGAGCGCCTGGGCGTAGAGCCCCATCGTGCGCAGGCCCATGGCGGCGTAGACGTGCGGGTCGGACGGCACCGCGTGGGCGTTCATAAGGAACCCGCGCATGCCGGCGGTCAGCTCGCGCGCGATGGAGCCCGCCGCCATCACCAGCGCGAGGGTGAACGCCGCCAGGATGAAGAACGTGTTGATCTCGATGGAGTTGGGGACGTTGCCCTCCTCGATGGCCTTCTCGATGCGCCGCGGAGTCGGGTCTTCCGTCTTGTCTTCCTGTTCCGCGCCCTCGGACATGGGTCAGCTCTCCGCGCTGCCGGCAGCGACGCTCACCGCCCGGCCAGATCCGCGAGGTAGCGGCCGATATCGTCGAGAAACACGCCCATCATCACGCCGAGGCTCCCGAGCAGCACCAGCATGCCGATGAGCACGGAGGCCGGCACGGCGACGAAGAACACCTGCATCTGCGGCATCAACCGGGCGAGCACGCCGAGCCCGACGTTGAACAGGATGCCGAAGGCGATGAACGGCGCCGAGATCTGCACGCCCAGGGCGAAGCCCCGCGCGATGGCCTTGAGGGCCAGGGACGCCGCCTCGCCGAGGCCCGGCACCCCGTCCGGCGGCAGCAGCACGTAGCTGCGGCCGATGGCGGCCAGCGCGACGTGGTGCAGGTCGGTCGCCACGATGAGGGTGACGCCGAGGAGCGCCAGGAAGTTGCCGAGCGCCGTCTGCTGGCCGCCCTGCGTCGGGTCGACGGTCATGGCGTAGGACAGGCCGAGCTGCTGCGACACCACCACGCCGGCCACCTGCAGGGCGGCCAGCACCATGCGCACGCTCAACCCGAGCACCAGCCCGACCAGCACCTCGCCGAACAGCAGGGCGATCAGCCCCGGCCCCGCGATGGCCCCGCCCTGCATGGGCAGGAGTGGCCGCACGGTGGGGAACAGCACGAGGGCGAGCAGGAGCGCGAAGGCCAGCCGCAGGCGCGGCGACACGAGCTGCTCGCCCACCCCCGGCAGCAGCATCACCAGGGTGCCGACCCGCGCGAAGGTGAGGAGGAAGGCCGCCGCGATGCCGGGCAGAAGCAGGTTCATGGCCCGTCATAGCAGGCTTCATCCCCCGGAGACGATGCGGGCGGCGATGCGGGTCATGTAGCCGCCCATGGCGTCGCCCATGAACGGCAGCATGAACAGCAGGGTGGCGAACACGGCCACGATCTTGGGCACGTAGATCAGGGTCTGTTCCTGAATCTGGGTCAGGGCCTGGAGGAGCGAGATCACGAGGCCGACCACGAGGGCGACCAGCATAGTCGGCCCCGCGACTTTCAGAAACACGAAGATGCCGTCGCGCGCGACGTCGATGATGGCGAGGCCGGTCATTCTGGTTTCGATTCTCGGGTCCGGGGGATCGTCGAGGCCGCCCATCCAAGAGGGCGGTCGCTTTGGAGTCGTCCCGCAGGCAGCGCGGGTCCCCTCTCCTGAAAGGAGAGGGACAGGGTGAGGTGTGCGAACTCTCCGGAGATGTCCCACACCTCACCCCCACCCTCTCCTTCCAGGAGAGGGGGCCTGTCGCGTTTCATGCCGCCCCCGTCATGACGTCCGAAAACCAGCCACCGAGCGGGTGTCCGGTCCTGGAAGCCCCCGTGTGGAAGGGCGCGCGCTACGCGTCCTAGATCTGCATCCGCATGATCTCCTCGTAGGCCGAGATCATGCGGTCGCGCACGGCCACCAGGGTCTGAAGGGCGGTCTCGCTCTCGGCCACCGCCGTGACCACGTCGACGACGTTGGCCTTGCCGCCCGCCACCGCGAGGGCCTGGCTGTCGGCCCGGCGCCCCGCCTCGCCCACGGAATCCAGGGTCGAGGACAGGAGCGAGCCGAAGTTCATGCCCTGCGGGTTGGCGACCGGGGCGGCCTTGGCCATGGCGCCCTTGGCGCCGATGTTCTGGACCGCCGCGTAGGCTCCGGCGGCGAAGGCGTTGGTGGCCATGGGGTGTCTTTCGCGCGAAGGAGGGGGGAGGCGGATCAGGCCTTGAGGATCTCGAGGGTCTTGGCCACCATCCGGCGGGTGGCGGTGACCATGTTGAGGTTGGCCTCGTAGGAGCGCTGGGCCTCGCGCATGTCCATGTTCTCGATGAGCCCGTTGACGTTGGGCAGGCTCACGTCGCCCCGGGCGTTTGCGGCCGGGTTGCCCGGATCGTGCTTGACCCGGAACGGCGCGGAATCGCGGCGCACTCGGCCGGTCTCGATGAGGCTCGCCCCGGTCTCGCGGTCGACCTGCTGGGTGAAGGTCGGGATCTTGCGGCGGTAGGGGTCGCCGCCCGGGGTGGTCGGGGCCGATTCGGCGTTGGCGATGTTCTCGGCGATGACCCGCATGCGGCTCGACTGGGCCTTGAGGCCCGAGGCGGCGGTGGCGAGGGATTTGATGAAGTCCATGGCGCTCTCGCGGGTTCAGGGGGACGCGGTTCAGCGCTTGCCGATGGCGATCTTCAGGGTCTCGAGGCTCTTCTGATAGAGCGAGGAGGCGAGCTGGTAGTCGGCCTGGTTGTCGCCGGACTTCATCATCTCCTCCTCGAGGTTCACGCCGTTGCCGCTCGGCCGGATCTCGAAGCCCTTGACCCGGCGCGGATCGGCGCCCGACCCCTCCCCCGCCGACGCGAGGGCGATGTGCCGCGCGCTCGTCACCGCCAGCCCGGCGCCGGACGCGCCCGACGGCTGGGCCAGGGCGATGGCGCCGCCGACGCCCGCGGCGCCCCCGCCGCGACCGAGATCGGGGTTGGCGAGGTCGCGCGGCTTGAAGCCGGGCAGGTCGGCGTTGGCGACGTTCTCGGCCAGGATCTTCTGGCGGGTCTGGTGCCACTGCATCCGGGTGCGCAGCATGCCGAGGATGGGCAGATCGGTGACGGACACGGCGCGGCTCCAGCCCCCGCGCCCGGCCGAATGTGCCGGGCGATGGGCAAAATCTGCCGCCTCCATGGTTAACACCGCGTTAAGATCCCGTGCGACCTCCCGTTCGAGGCTATGGCCCTCCGGCTCGGTTCGCGGTCGCCGCAACAGCCTGTTAACGAGGTCTTAACGTTATTGCCCAGGCGCGGCGCGGGCGTGATAGTGCTGCCACCAGCGTTGCGTCGGGCCCGTGGCCCCTAAAAGCGAGAGACCCCGGTCTTGTCTTCGTTCTTCAGTCCAGACGGTTCCTCGACGATCCAGTTCGCGATCATCTTCGCCGTCATCTTCGTGGTGCTGGCGGCTTTGGTGTTCGCCTTCCGCCGCCTCACCGGCCGGGGCCACGCCCTCTCGGCGAAGCTCGGCACGCGGGGGCGCCAGCCGCGCCTCGGCATCGTCGACATCTACGAGCTCGACCGGCAGCGTCAGCTCATCCTGCTGCGGCGGGACAACGTCGAGCATCTGCTCCTCGTCGGCGGCCCCAACGACGTGGTGATCGAGCGCAACATCTCGCGGGGGGTCGGCGCGCGGCTGGGCACCGACGAGGCGGCCCGCCGGGAGCCTGAGATGGAGGCCGAGGCCGAGCCCGCCGCCACCCTCGAGCCGCCCCGGTTCCAGCCGGCCTTCGAACCCGCCTTCGAGATGCCCGTGGTGGTGGCCCCGCCCCTGCCCGGCTCGACGGCGCGGCCGGCGAGCGTCGGTCGTCCCCTCGACCTCTCCGGCCCCGACACGGCGGACATCTTCGTGCCCGAGCCGCCGCCCGTGCCCGAGCCGCCGCCGGCCCCCCGGGCGGAGGCTCCGGCCCCGCGCCCGGCCCGGCGCCTGCCGCCCTCCCTCGCCAACCTCGTGCCGGGTGCCGCCAAGCGAGCCCGGGCCGCCGAGGAGGCGCCGGCCCCCGACCCCGAACCCATCCCGGAGATCCGTCCGGACGTTCGCACCGAGGCGCCTGCGCCCCAGCGCGGCTTCGACGCGGCCATCCTCTCCGACATGGCCCGCCAGCTCGAACAGGCGGTGCGCCGCCCCTCCCCGCCGCCGATGCCGCCCCGTCCGGCCGAACCGGCGCCCGAACCCGAGGGCGAGGCCTCCGCCCCCACCTTCGTCGTCACCCCCGTGCCGGCCCCGGTCCCCATGCCGGCGCCCGCCTTGGTCGAGGACGTCCGCGCGCAACCGGAAGTCGTGTTCATGCCGGCGCCCGCCGAACCGGTCTCGGCGTCCACGATCGCCGAGCCCCGCCCGGCCGAACCCGATGCCGTCGACCCCATCGCCGCCGCCATGGCGACGACGGCCGAGGTGCCCGCGCCGGACGCCGGGCCGACGGAAGACCTGTTCGAGGCGCCCGCCGCGCCCGTGACGGCGCCGGACCGTCCCACACCCGACATGGACCGTCCCATCCCCGCCCCGGACCGTTCCACGGCGACACCCCCTGGACCGGCGGCACCGGCGCCGGACCCGGAGCCCGTTCAGGCTCCGGCGGCCAAGGCAGCGCCGTCCAAACCCGCGTCGACCAAGCCCGCACCGAACCCCTTCTCCGTCGAGGAGATCGAGGCGGAGTTCGCCCGGCTGCTCGGTCGCCCCCTCGACAAGAAGGGCTGATCGCCGGCTTGGCGCCGGCCATGACACCGACAGGTTTGCGGTGGAGGACGGGAGGCCCCGGAGGATCGCGTCGCGCGGTCCTCCCGCTATGCCTTTGCGGAACCACGATGATTCGACCCGCCCCCCGCACTGCCGCCCGCGCGGCGATCGCCCTCGGCCTCTCCCTGGCGGCGGGGCCGGCGACCGCCCAGAGCCTGTCCGTCGACCTCGGTGCGGGCGGCGTCACTGAGCGGGCGCTTCAGCTCGTCGCCCTCATCACGGTCCTGGCCCTGGCGCCCTCGGTCCTCGTTATGGCGACCTCGTTCACCCGGATCGTGGTGGTGTTCTCGATCCTGCGCTCGGCGCTGGGCACCCAGAGCGCGCCGCCCAACGCCGTCGTCACGAGCCTCGCACTCTTCCTCACGGCCTTCGTGATGGCCCCCGTCGGCCGGGAAGCCTACCGCACCGGGATCGAGCCGCTCATCGCCGGTCAGATCACCCAGAGCGTGGCGTTCGAGCGCGCCTCGGCGCCGTTCAAGGCGTTCATGCTGAAGAACGTCAGGGAGAAAGATCTCAAGCTTTTCCTCGACATGGCGAAGGTTCCGGTCCCGTCCGGCCCCGAGGCCATCGGCTTGGAGATCGTCACACCGGCCTTCATGATCTCGGAGCTGCGCCGGGCCTTCGAGATCGGCTTCCTGTTGTTCATCCCCTTCCTGATCATCGATCTCGTGGTGGCTTCGATCCTCATGGCGGTGGGCATGATGATGGTGCCGCCCGCCACCGTCGCCCTGCCGTTCAAGCTGATCTTCTTCGTCCTCGTCGACGGCTGGACCCTCGTCGCCGGCTCCCTGGTGCAGAGCTACGGCACGTGAAACCGATAGCGATCGGAACAGGTTAGGTCGGCGGCGGCCCTCGATCAGCCGGGCGGAGGCGCCGGTTCGCCCCGTGCGTCGGCGCGGGTCTCGCCCTCGCGCCGACCCCGCTCGGGCACGGCCGCCTCGGGGTAGCGCTTGCGGTACTCCGTGAGGAACGACCGCAAGGTCTCGGCACTGGTGGCCTTCTGCGCGATCTCGCGAAAACCGGACGTCCGCACGGCGTTGGGCTGGGTCAGCAGGGCGAACGTGCGCGCGTCGGTGCTCTCCGCCATGGGGTCGGCGAATTTCGCCCGCAAGCGTTCGAGACTCAGGGTTTCGCCGGCCAGCCCATACGCGATGGCGGCGCGCAGGACGTCCGTGCGGGCCTTGTCGTCCAGGGGCGCCCGCTGGCGCCAGGCGTCGCCCACTAGAGTCTCGTGCGCCTCGCCGGCCTCGCGCCAGCGCCGCCCGGTCCACAGGATGTCGGCCCGCAGGCGCGCCGCCTCGGCCCCCGGTTCGCCCTCGATGGTTTCGAGGGCGAGGTCCGTCCGCGACAGGTCGGAGAGGGCGCGGGCGCGCAGGAGCGCGCGGGCGCGGCGCAAATCTTCCGGCAATTCAGGCAGATAGGTCGCGTCGAGGACCTGGAGTGCCGCCAGGGGCTTCTCGTCCATCAGGCGGATGGTTGCCAGCCGCGCGGCCACCTCGGCCCGGGCCGGGCCGGTCAGGCGGTGGTCCACCTGATGCTGCAGAAGGTCTCCGGCGGAGTCGAGGAGGTCGAGCTCCACCAGGCGGTCCGAGAGGCGCCGGACGATCTCGTCGCCCCGCCGGCCGATGGGGGCGAAGTCCTTGAAGTCGAAGTACAGCGCCAGGGCCTCGACGCCGGACAGGTTCGCGCCGCGCTCGCCGAGATAGAGTTCGTCGAAGAGGACGAGCGCCGAATCGTGCAGGGTGCGGGCGATGGGCGACTGTCCGCGCAGGGCGTCGGCCCGCCGGGCAGCGGTGAAGGCCTGGCGCCAACGCCCGGCCTCCTTGTAGAGGTTGGCGAGCGCCGCGATCGCCCGCGTTTCGATCTCGTCGCCGTGCCAGGTGAGCGACAGGGTCTCGATGCGGTCGATGGCGTCGGCGAGGGGCAGCTTGGCCGACGCGTGGCCGAGGATGGCGGCGCGCAACGCGGCGTCCGCCGCGATGGGGCCGTCCCCCGACTCCGCGAGGCGGCGATAGCTCTCCAGGGCCACGATGGTCCGGCCCGTGACCTCGTCGATGCGCGCCCGGAGCAGGGTGAGCCGATCGCGCAGCGAGCGCTCGGGAAACCGTGCGCCGGCCAGCGTGAGGTGCCGGCTCGCCGAGTCCCAATCACCCGCCTCGATGGCCGATTCCGCGGCCGCGCTGCGCAGTGCGATCTGAAGATCGTCGGGGTAGCGCTCGAGAACGCCGGCGGTCTCACGGAAGGCCGCGTCGGCCTTGTCCCACTGGCCGGCCAGGGCGTCGAGATAGCCCTGCCACAGGCGCACCTCGGGATCGGATTTCAGGCCGTCGCTTTCGAGGATGCGTCGGGCTTCCGCCGTGTGCCCCATGCGGGCGGCCGCGATGGCGATGAGGACGGAGACGTCGCGCTGACCGGCCAGAACCGGATCTTCGGCCGTCGCGACCTTCAGCACGCCGTAAGCCTCGATGGCCAGACCGTTCGCGAGGAAGCTCTTGGCCAGGGTGAGCCGCAAGGGCCCGCGGGCGCCGCGCGACGCATCCGTGACCGCTTCGAGCTGATGGCGCAGGAGCTCCCGAACGTCGCCGCGCCGGGAGGCTTCCCAGGGGCCGCGCTCGACGGCGAGGTCGGAGACGGCCGCGAGCGGCGCATCGGTGGCGCGCGCGACGCCCGACAGGGCCAGACCGCTGTCGCGGCCGATGCTGACGCCGTCGATGTCCGGTCGGACCAGAAGGTCGTCCGCGTGCGTCAGAACGGCGATACCCTGGCGGCTCGGCAGCAGTTCGAAGTCGACGAAGGCCTGACGCTTGGAGATGCCGGCGGGCTTCGGACCGTGGCCCGTCACGACGCCGATGCGCTCGCCGTCGAGGTCGAGCCAGGTCGCCCCCCCGGGATTCGGCAGCTTCACGCCGACGCCGAGGCGCCCATTGGGCCTCGCCGTCCGGGTCGCCGACAGGGGTTCGCTCGCTGCGAGATCGGTCCCAGCGACGAGTTCCCAGCCCGTCGGGGCGTCGGCGGGTCCGACCGGGACGAGATCGAAGAGGCGATCTCGCGGGACCGGGAACCGCAGGGTGACGAACCCACCCGTGCGGACGGGAGCCCCGAGGGGCGTTAGGACCGGATCGGCGGATGGGACGATCACGGAGGCCGGCGTCTCGAAGACGAGGGTGGCGATACCGGCCCGCTCGAACAGGGCAGCGGCCGGCATCCGCTCGAAGGGAAACACCAGTCCGGGGCCGGCGGGACGGATCACCGCAGGGCGCGCGCCGGTGGCCTGCGCCTTCTCCGGGACGGCGGCGGCCGGCTTCGCCTGGGCCTGACCCGGCGCGAGCTTCCCGGACGATGGCGCCGCATCACCAAGGGCGGGCTTGACGTCGGCTGACGGGGCATCACCGCGCGTCGCGTCCGGTTTCGTTTCGGAAGCTTTCGGCACCACATCGAGGGTGGCCCCGTCGGCATCGCGCGCATGCCTGATCTCGTAACCGTCCCCCGGCGTCACCAGTAGGCGGGCACCGGCCGCATCCCCCTCCACGGACAGGGCCGCGATGGCGGGCTTGAGACGCCCGCGGGTGGCGGTCTCATCGATCCGCCACCCGCCCGGGAGATCGAGGCGGGTGGCCGCGCCGTCGCGTTCGAAATGCGCGGTTGCGGATTCCGGCAGACGCACACTGAGGCGCGCGAGATTCGGTCGTAGAGCCAGTTCCAGAGGCAGCCGAACGGGTTCGGGAGGCTTCGGGCGGGCCGCGCGCAGGGCGGCCTCGGCGGCCTGGGTCCGGGCGAACAGCTCGGCCACGACCTCGGGTGGCAAGGGTGGAGGAAGGCCGGCCCAGTCCATGGGCAACAGGTCGATGAAGGTCGTCTCGCCCGCGCTCTGCACGTTGACGCGGTAGGGGCGCTGCAGGGCAAGCCGGAGGCCGGCACCATCCGGATCGCGTCGGACGACGGATACGTAGTCCGGCATCTGCGCGGCGAGCCGCTCACCGAAGGTGGGGCTTCGCTCGGAGAATGTGACGACCAGAACGGTTCCCGAGATCCGCGCCTTGACCGTGACTGCCGCATCGAAGGTCAGGACGATGCGACCGTAGCGTTCGGCCTGCGTACCAGCGGCCGCCGTCAGTCGTGCGGCGCTTGAGGGCCCACAGAGAAGCAGACCGGCGAGGACCGATGCCGCGGCGAGGCCGGCCCAGGGCCGATGCCGTCGAATCGCGATACCGTCCTCCAGACCCATCGCAGAATTCGCCAACCCCGAGGGGCGCCCAACTCGCACCGCGAGCGGGGCGCCTTACGCCACACAGTCCGCGCACTCTCTCAGGCCAGGGCTAACGGGCGCTTAAACGCCGGATGGTGCTATGGTGCGGCACGCTTGACGACGAGGCCGGGAATGGTCGTCCCGTTCGGACCGAAATTGGTGTCGGCTCGGGCGCAGTTCGCTACCGTATCCTTGGTGTAGACCTCCGTGTAGGTGCGCGACCGAAGCAGGAGGTCGCCGGCCGACAGATCCTCCAAAGTCACGCCCAGATTGGCGACCACGTTCTTGAAGCGGGCGTAATCGGGCTGCAGATCCGGACACGCGTTTTGAACGAAATACAGAAGTCCGGACAGCTTGGCTGCGCTGTTGCGCTGACGCTCGGCTTTCGTTTCCGGAGGTTTGTTCTCAGGCGTGGCGGCATCGGGTGGCGGGGCGTCGGGCGCGGTCTGGGCGAGAGCGGGCGTCGTCACCATGGCGGCGAGCAAGCAGGCGCTTAGAGCGAATCTCATTGGCGTTTCCTCGTGATGGTTACCGAAGCGACTGTCCCGTCAGGTAGGGCTTTTTATCGTGCTTCGATGTCTGTGGGTTCGATGGTCGTGGCCGTTCTCGTCGGACTGTTACCATCCCCCCCCATACGGCGAGAACGAGAGCCGACGATGGCTCACGATTTACCGCATCATCCAGAACACCGGATCCAAGATGATGGTGGAGGCCCTTATTTTTGAATTATCTTCCCTCGGAGCCGGTGCCGACTTTTCAGACCGCTCCTCAAGCGTCTCCTACACCCCGCACGCTGTGTTGACGTGCTCGGTATGAAAAGCGACGGCGATCGGGAGATGGGAAGGCATGGTCAAGCCGCGCGTTCAGCCTGAGAGCGCGGCCGCCCGCGCCAGTGCCGGAGCGAACCCACCCAGGGGAACCGTGATGACTACCGGTTCCTTGGCATCGGGTCGTGTGGCGGTGACCGTCAGGGCCTTGGATGTCTTCATGGTATCGGTCGCAAGGGTCGGGAAGCTGACGGGAACGATGCATCCCTCCTGGCTGCAGCTGAGATAGGGTGCCCCCTGTCCGAGAGTTGCCTCGTCGAGCTTGAACTGAACACCGCCCTCGATATTGACGCCCAGCGGCATCAGGATCAGGCCGGCTGCCCGTCCCTCCGCCGGTGCGCGTAGTTCGATGGCGAAGGATCGACGCCCGTCCGTCTTGGAACCCTGGGCCTGCATCAGTGTACAGGTCGGCGATCCAGATCCTTCCCGGGCACAGACGACGGTCCAGTCGCCGTAGACCTCGCTCACCGAACTGGCACCCGCTGGCCAGACCGCCGTCGAGATCTGTTCCGCCGTGGTTGGCGCGGACTTCGCCGCCGGTGCAGGCTTGGTGGTTGGCACGGGCTTCGGCTTCGGCTTTGCTTTCGGCGTCGTCACAGTCGGCGCCTCCGGCTCGCCGGTGTCCTGAGCGAGGGCCGGAGCGATCGCAAACGGCAGCAGCGCGAGGGAGACAGTCAGGCCGAACACGACTGCGGTGTGCGGGCGGAACGGATAGAGCAGCGACAAGCCTGGCCTCCGGGAAACGTCTCGATCACATTGAAGCCACCCCCGCGAAGGACCGCCCCACTGCCGATGGTGGATGGTGCCGTATGGTGGCGTCGGAGACTGCCGCCTAACCCCGACGCGCCGCGCGCGCAACTGCGAGGAAGGTTCGACACCCTGGCTTCAGCGCTTCGGTTCCATCCGACCCGGCGGCTCGATGGCTGGCAGCTCGTTGGGACCGAGACCTGCGACGGCTGGTGCCTGGGCCGGCGCGGCGCCACGGGCGCGATTGGCGAGGGCGACGGTGAGTTTCTCGGCGGGCTCCGACTGCATCAGGGCGAGAACCTCCGCCATTTTGCGCGGGTTCATCGCCAGAACGATGGGAACCAGCACTTCGAGGGTTAGACGATCGAACACCCGCGCGGCGTCCTTCGGCTTCATCGTCTCGTACATGGTGACGATGTTCTTGAGCGCCGCCTTCTCGCTCTCCGCACGCTGACTGGCGCCGCCCTCGGCACTTCCCTCCCCCTGTTTTAAGGCATCAATGCCGGATTCCAGCTTGCGCTCGGCGGTGCCGATCAATTGTTCGCGCAGATCGAGCGCGTCGCTTCGCTGCTTGAGCGTCTCACGGCGCGTCGAGAGGCGTTCGAGGATCGCTCGCTCCGATTCGGGCATCGCGTCGGGGGGGGGCGCAGGCCGGGTCGCCGTCTTCACCGGCTCGGGAGCCGGCTTCTCCGGTTCCTTGGGCGTCACGGAGCCGGTGGTGGCCGGATCTGAAGGCTCGTATCCCGTGCGCGCCTTCGCGAGCACGCGGGCGAAGTCCGGCATCGGCTTACCCGGAATGGATTTCGAGTCTTCGATCGTCAGTGCGGCGAGCTTCAGCACCAGAAGGCCCACGGCCGCGAGGGTTACGGCATCGACGAGGCGAAGTCTGATCGGACGCGGCTGCGGAAAGCGAAGCCGGAGGCTTGGCTTTCCGAAGACGGCGGACGCCTTGGCCGGACCGGGAACCCGGGTCGAAGCCGGCTTCGTCATGCGGCTCTGCTCCGCAGGCGGCCGAGCGCCCGCTCCGACATGGCGAGGGCGGCTGCGGCCGCGGCCCCGAGGCGTTCACCGTTGGGGCTCGTCGGAACCTCGGCGGCCGTACGGGGCTGCCGTGCGACGGTCTGCGGATTGATTCGGACGGCTGTGTCCGCCCGGCGAGGGCTCTCGTCGGGTTGCCGACCGCCGGCTTGTCCACCGCCGGCTTCGGCGACGATGGCCGAGATACGCCCGATGACCGCCTCGCCCGCCGCGACATGGGTGGACAGGTCGGCCGCGTAGCGCTCGGCGGTGCCGAGGCGGTCCGCCAAGGTTCGATCGCATTCGTCGAGCGTTGCGCGCAGGCCCGCGACGGCACGCTCGGCCGTCGTGCTGGCGACCAGGAGTTCGTTGATCGTCTGGCGCATGCCGGCCTCGTCGGCCTTCATGCGCGAGATGCGGCGGCTGAGGCGAATGCACGAGACGATGGTCGCGACGAGCAGGATGGCGACAAGAACATCGGCCGTCAGGGTGACGAGGAGACTCATGGTGGGCTCACCCGTCGTTGCGATTGTTCATGGAGGTTTCGAAGGCCTGGAAGGTGGTGCGGGACCGACGCAGCGGGCGGGTCAGTTGGACTGCGATACTGTCGTCGACCCTGCCGATGCGGCCTTGCGTCAGGGCCCAGTCGCCGCACCGCACGGAGATGAGGTCGGAGGGTTTGGTGTCGAACATCAGGGTGTCGCCGACCTTGAGGGACAACACCTTCTTCAAAGGCAGCATCGTTTCGTGCAGCACCGCCTCCATGGTCGCGTCCGCCTGCCAGATCTCCGTGGCGAGATGGCTCTCCCAGACGTGATCGCGGCCGAGCTTCTCGCCCATGAAGCTCTGCATGAGCAGCTCACGGATCGGCTCGATGGTGGCGTAGGGGAACAGAATCTGAAGCAGACCACCGCGCCCGTCCATGTCGAGCTTGAGGCTGATCAGGATCGCCGCGTTGGCCGGACGCGTGATGGTGGCGAAACGGGGATTGGTCTCGATCCGGTCGATGGCGAAGCGCACGGGGGAGAGCGGCTGGAACGAGAGTTCGAGATCGGTGAGGATGATCTCGACGAGGCGGCGGACGAGCTGCATCTCGATGGTGGTGAAGGGCCGGCCGTCGAGGCGCGTCGAGGTGCCGCCGCGCTTGCCGCCCAGCAGCAGGTCCATCGTCGAATAGGCGAGGTTCGATTCGACCGTGACGAGGCCGGAATTCTCCCACGCGTCGGCCCGGAACACGCCGAGCAGGGTCGGCAGGGGAATCGCGTTCAGGTAATCGCCGAAACGGACCGAGGTGATGTTGTCCAGAGTTACCTCGACGTTGTCCTGGAAGAAATTGCGCAGACTCGTCGATAGCAACCGGATCATCCGGTCGAAGACGATTTCCAGCATCGGCAGGCGTTCGTACTGGACGACGCCTGAATCCACGATGGCACGCACGCCACCGGCGCCCGAGGCCGACAGCTCGCGTAGGGAGAAGCCGAGGACGCCATCGATCTCATCCTGATTGAGGATGCGGTCGTTGCCGGCGAGTTCGGGAAGATTGTCGGTCTCCCCGTCCTCGATCATCGTCGCCCACTCGGCGGCGACGTCGCTCGCATGCGTGGTGGTGCCCTGCTCGGCCAGAGCTGCGCCCCACTCGTCAGCCAGGGACGAATCGCCTCCAGCTTCGTTCTGCGCAATGAGGGCTGCCGCCCAGTCGTCCTCGTCGGCGTCGGCCATGGAAGTTCCGATTGCGTTTGTGGAGGGGGCCGAAACTACTGGACGATCACGTCCTTGAAGAGCACCGCCTCGGCCCGCGCTGGGTGGATCGCCACGTTGACCCGGCGCAGCAATTCCTCGCGCAGGCGATAAAGGCCAGCCGAACCGGCGAGGTCACTGGCGCGCAACTCACGCATGTAGACCTGGAAGGCGTCCTCGATGCGGGGCATCAGCGGCTTCACCTCCTGCTCGACCTTGGCATCCTTCAGCTCGATGGCGATCTTGATCTTGGCGAAGCGCGCCTTGTCCTGACCGGCCTCGCTTGACAGGTTGACCATCATCTCGCGCACGTCGAGGAAGACGATCGGTGCCTTGATTTCGGCGGCCGTGGGTCCGTGCGCATCGCCGCCGGACTTCTTCTTGAGCAGGAAGGCGCCACCACCGCCGAGCGCCAGCACCGCCACTGCACCGATGATGACGAGCTTCTTCTTCGACCCAGCCGGAGACGCACCCTCCTCGCCTTCCACGGCGGCCTTTTTCGGCTTCTTCGCCATCGATTTTGCCCTGACTGGAACGCCGCCGTCCGGAGCCCCGTGTCTCAGCGACACTCCTGCGAACGAGGTATCAGCACGCAGGGTTAACGGGCCGTTAAGGCGGCAAGATCTGCCGGGTCGGACTTGCCGCGAGGACGGGACACGGCTCCCCGACGCTACAGACCTTCCCTCTTAAGTCACTGATTCGATGGATAAACATGCCGATGCCGATGGCTGGCACGTTGCGTGCGGACTGGTTTGGGCAACACCGCTCGTCGCAGTTGGATCGTGTCATGCAGAACGCAATGTTCGTGGGGGTCTCGAGCCAGGTCGCGCTCCAGCGCGAGCTGGAAGTGATCGCCAACAACATGGCCAACGTCTCCACCAACGGCTTCAAGGCGCGCAACTCTCGGTTCCAAGAGTATCTGATGCCGGTGGCGAGCGCGGATTCGTTTCAGAAGCCAGACCGGCGGGTGTCCTATGTCATCGATCAGGGCACGGCACTCGATCTCAGTCAGGGTCCGATCGAGCAGACCGGAAATCCCCTTCACGTCGCCGTCCGGGGCGAGGCTTTCCTCGTCGTCCGCACGCCGTCCGGCGATCGGTACACCCGCAATGGCGCTCTCGAGACCGACGCCCAGGGCAACCTTGTGACCAGTGACGGCTATGCCGTTCAAGGCGATGGCGGACCGATCCAGATCGGCCAGCAGGAGACCGGAATCGCCATCGGCCCCGATGGGACGGTCTCGACCAACCTCGGCATCCGTGGACGCGTGCGGCTCGTGACATTCGCCAATCCGCAGGCCCTGACCAACGAGGGGGCCAATCTCTACGCCTCCACGGCTGCGCCGACCGCCGCTGGCCTCGCCGGCCGTGTCGAGGCGGGGGCCCTCGAGCGCTCGAACGTCAAACCCGTCATCGAGATGACGCGGCTGATGGACGTCAACCGGACCTACTCGATGGTCTCCGGCGTGATCTCGCGCCTCGATGAACTGCGCGGCACGGCGATCCGCCGGCTCGCCGAAGTCGCCTAAGGATTACCAGACATGCGCGCGCTCTATGCTGCTGCCACCGGTATGGCGGCCCAGGAACTCAACGTACAAGTCATCTCCAACAACATCGCCAACCTTCGCACCACCGGCTACAAGCGCCAGCAGCCGCATTTCCAGGATTTGCTTTACCAGAACCTGCGCCGGGCTGGCTCCTCGACGTCGGATCAGAACACCCAGCTCCCGGCGGGGCTGGCCATCGGCTCGGGCGTGAAGACCACCTCGACGGCCAGGGTGATGTCGCAAGGCACGCTGACCTCGACGCAGAAGGACTACGACGTCGCCATCCGGGGCGAGGGCATGTTCCGCATCACGATGCCGGATGGACGCACGGCCTATACCCGCGACGGCTCGTTCGACCTCTCGGCGCAGGGGCAACTCGTCACCCGCGACGGTTACCTCGTCGATCCCGGCATCACGGTGCCGAACAACGCCACTTCCGTCACCATCAGCGCGCAGGGGGCAGTTCAGGCGACGGTGCCGGGGCAGACCGCACCGCAGGCGCTCGGGCAGTTCCAGTTGGCGCGGTTCGTGAACAAGGTCGGCCTCGAATCCATCGGCGACAACCTGTTCATCGAGACGGCGGCGTCCGGTCCCGCCATCGCGGCGACGCCGGGTTCCGAGGGGTTCGGCAATCTGCAGCAGAGCTACCTCGAGGAAGCCAACGTCAATGCGGTGACGGAGATCTCGTCCCTGATCGCGGCGCAGCGTGCTTACGAGATGAATTCCAAGGTCGTCACCGCCGCCGACCAGATGATGTCCACCACGTCTCAGATGTTCCGCGGCTGATCGGGAGCGCCAGGAAGATGTACGCCCTGAGAACTGTTTCACCGACTGTCCGGCCGCGCGTTTCACCGGTCAATCCGGCGATGGTGGTGCGCGCACTGCTTGCGCTCTTGGCGCTTGGACTGCTCACCCTTCCGGTGCTGGCGGAGGGGCCGGCCCAGCGGTTGCGCCTGCGCGGCGACGTCACGGCGCGCGGCGACGTGCTGACGCTGGGCGATCTCGTGGAGGGCGTGAGCGCGGATCTCTCGGCGCGCCCGCTGTTCCGTGCGCCGTCCCTCGGGGGGCATGGAACGATCCAGGCCCGGCGCATCGCCGAGGCCGTGACGGCCCTCGGCCTCGGTGAGATCGAGACGGGCGGGCGCATCCAGGTCGCGGTCCAGCGCGCCGCCCGGCGCGTCGCCCAGCCCGAGATCGAGGCCGCCCTGAAGCGCTCCCTGGAGACGGCCTACGGTCTCGACGGCCGCGCCGTGGCGATCCGCCTCGACGGCGACGCGCCGGTGCTGCTCGCCCCCCTCGATCTCGACGGGCAGGCCAGCGCCGTCGACCTGACCTACGATCCGCGGACCCGGCGGGTCGCCGCGCTGGTCACGCTGGGCGACCGCCAGGCTTCGCTCCGGGTCACCGGCTTCGTCATGGAGATTCGAGAGGTCGTCGTCATCGGTCGTCAGCTCAACCGGGGCGAGGCCATGACGGCGGCCGACTTCACCGTGGAGCGCCGGCCCAAGGAGGGGGTGCCGACCGACGCCCGCACGGGCACGGCGGATCTCGCCGGACAGGTGGCGCAGCGCGGCTTGAGTGCCGGCGCGATCCTGCGCGGCGGCGACGTCGCGCCTCCAGACCTCGTCACGCGCGGCGAGGCCGTCACCATCGTGTTCGATGCGCCCGGCCTCGCCCTGTCCCTCAGGGGTCAGGCCAACGAGAACGGCCGCCTCGGCGCGGCGATCACCGTGACCAACCCGGTCTCCAAGAAGGTGCTGCCCGCGACCGTGATCGGACCGGGCCGGGTCTCCGTCGGCCCGGCGCCGGCGCCGATCCAGCGCCAGGCCAACGCCGCCCTCGACGGCGCCCGCTGATCCCATGTTCCGAAACGCCCGAGGCACGGCCCCGATGACCCACCGCGTTCGCCCCGCCCTCGCCGTCGCGTTCCTGTGCACCGGCCTCACCGCCTGCAACACCGCCGACCGGCTGTCGCAGATCGGCGCCACGCCGGCCCTGTCGGCCATCGAGGACCCGACGGCCCAGGCCGGCTACAAGCCCGTGCGCCTGCCGATGCCGGAGCTCCAGCCGGTCTCCTACGCGCCGAACTCCCTGTGGCGCACGGGATCGCGGGCGTTCTTCAAGGATCAGCGCGCGGCCCGCATCGGCGACCTCGTCACCGTGAAGGTCAACGTCACCGATCGGGCCAACCTGAACAACGAGACCAAGCGCTCGCGCTCGAACGCGGAAGGGTTCGGCCTGCCCAACGCCTTCGGCCTGGAGAAGAGCGCCGGGGTGGCCGCCGCCGGCATCGCCGCCGACAAGCTCCTCAACGCCACCTCGACCACGTCGAGCGACGGCGCCGGGTCGGTCCAGCGCAACGAGACCGTCACCACCAGCGTCGCCGCCATCGTCACGCAGGTTCTGCCCAACGGCAATCTCGTGGTGGAGGGCAAGCAGGAGATCCGCATCAATTTCGAGGTGCGCGAACTCGTCGTCGCCGGCGTGGTCCGGCCCGAGGACATCGAATCCGACAACACCATCGAGTCGAGCAAGATCGCCCAGGCTCGCATCGCCTACGGCGGGCGCGGCCAGATCTCGGACGTGCAGCAGCCGCGCTACGGTCAGCAGATCGTCGACGTGCTGCTGCCGTTCTGAACCCGGATCGAGGGGCGACCGGGCGCTGCCGCGAGCGCCCTGTCGCCCTCTCGCGGATACGGTTCGCGCCGGATCGGCTCTCCCGTCGGGAGCGGGGGCTCGGCGCGCCCGCTCCCGACCGATGGAAAAGAGTCGGTATCGGCGCCGCGTTCGGGCAACCGCTCCTGCGAAAGCCGGTGTCCCCAGCCCCGCCCGGAGCCTCAGTGCTCGGTGCCGGGCCGGTTCGGACGCGGGGCCTCGCCGTGGTCCCTCGTGAAGGCGGAGCGTTCCGGGCTGTTCTTCTTGCTGGCGACGCGGGCCCGCTGCCACATGGCGACGCCGATGACGATGCCGAGGGTCGCGATGGCGAGGACGAGGATGAGAAATTCATTGTTCACGGCGTTGTCTCCCGAACGAAACTGTTGTCGTCAGGAAGCCGAACCACGGGCGCAAGGTTCCGCCAATCATGCGCGTCGCGAAATCAAGTCACCGATGATTCCGGGTCGACGGTTCGTCGGCCCCGGTCGGCTTCGGCGCCGCAGGGGCTCGTCACCCTTCGGATTTTCCGGGAAATCGCCATCGCGCCGGAGCAGCGGCGGAGCCCTCGGGCCTCGGGAGGCGTGCGCTCGCCGGGCCCCCCGATCACGCGCCTTCCCAGCCCCTGCCGGACGCCGTTCGGCCGGTGCGGCCTAATCGTCGCGGTAGACGCGCTCTCGGCGCTCGTGGCGCTCCTGGGCTTCCAGGGACAGGGTGGCGATGGGGCGGGCGTCGAGGCGCTTGAGGGAGATCGGTTCGCCGGTTTCCTCGCAATAGCCGTAGGAACGGTCCTCGATGCGCGCCAAGGCGGCGTCGATCTTGCCCGTCAGCTTGCGCTGGCGGTCGCGGGCCCGCAATTCGATGGCCCGGTCGGTCTCCGACGAGGCCCGGTCGGCGAGGTCGGGATGGTTCTCGTTCTCGCTCTGGAGGGCGACGAGGGTGTCCTGCGCCTCGCGCAGGATGTCCGATTTCCAGCCCAGAAGCTTGCGCCGGAAATATTCGCGCTGCCGATCGTTCATGAACGGCTCGCTCTCACTGGGTACGTAGCCGTCCTCGAGTGTGATCTTCGCCATTCGCGCCCCTTACAAGTCTGTCGCGGCCAGTTCGCGGCGATATTTTGCGCCGCTATAATGCAGGGATCGGCCCACGACAACGCGCGGATACCACAGGCGGGCGTGATCGTAACCGGTGAGCCGTGCGATGCGGCAAACACGCAACGGGTGTAGGCCGGGCGGGCGCACGCCCTCGACGGCCGGTGGGCGTCAGAACTGGAAATAGATGAAGGCGTAGTTCGCGTCCTCGCCGATCCGCAGGAGCAGGGCGACGAACAGGAGCCCGAAGACCATGGCCGCTGGCCGGGTCGGCGGGATGCGCTGGACGACGGTCCAGGCCGTGGGGCCGAGGCAGGCGATGGCGGCGGCCGGCGCCAGGGTGCGCCAGGGCAGGCCCGTGCCCAGGGGCGCGTGCCCGACGAGGCCGTCGAAGATCCGCAGGGCGCTCGGAAAGTCGGGGGCCCGGAACAGCACCCAGGTCGCCGCCACGAAAACGAAGGTGAGGAGCCAGCCGACGGGGGCTGGCATCGCCGCCCCCCCGCGTCGCCACAGGAGGCCGAGGCCGAGGCCGAGGCCGTGCGCGACGCCCCAGGCGACGAACGTCAGGCCGGCGCCGTGCCAGAGGCCGCCCAGGGTCATGGTGGCGAGGAGGGCGAGGAGCTGCCGGGCGAGGCCATGCCGGTTGCCGCCGAGCGGAACGTAGAGATAGTCGCGCAGGAAGCGCGACAGGGTCATGTGCCAACGCCGCCAGAAATCCCGAAGGGACGTCGCCCGGTAGGGCGCGTCGAAGTTCGGCGGCAGCACGACGCCGAACATCAGGCCGAGTCCCAGCGCCATGTCGGTGTAGCCGGAAAAGTCGAAGTAGATCTGGAAGGTGAAGCCGAGCGCCGCCTGCCAGGCCTGCATCACCGTGACGGTGCCGCCGGCCGCCGCCAGTTCGAACACCGGGTTGACGGTCAGGGCCAGGGGATCGCCGAAATACACCTTCTTGGCGAGGCCGATGCAGAGCAGCATCAGGCCCTGCCCGAAGCGCGCGGGATCGACGGGCGCCCGCTCCGCGAACTGATGCATCACCTCGCGCCAGCGTACGAGGGGGCCGGCCAGCACCTGCGGGAAGAACGCGATGTAGAGGGCGTAGTCCCGCAGGCCGTAGGCCGGCGCCCGGCCGCCCCGGAGGTCGGCGAGGTACATGCAATGGTGGAAGGTGAAGAACGAGATGCCGAGCGGCAGGGCGAGGCCGATGGGGGGAAGGGCGAGGCCCGGCACCCAGGCGACGAGCCCGGCGAGGAAATCGAGGTATTTGAAGACCGCGAGCGCCAGGAGATTGGCCGCGATGGCGAGCGGGATCAGCCCGCGCGGGCGGCTGCGGAGATACGCCCGGGCCACCAGCCAGTTCGCCCCGATGGACACGGCGAGGAGCGGCACGAAGCGCGGATCCCACCACCCGTAGAACACGAACGAGAGGAGGAGCAGGCAATCGGGCCGCAACGACGGGCGCCACCGCAGCACGAGGCCGTGGAGACCGAGGGCGACGGGCAGGAAGCCGAGGAGGAAGATCGTCGAGTTGAACAGCATGCGCGCCGGGTCACGGATGCGACGGATCGCGACCCGTCCGCGTGTCCGGGGCCGGTTCGGCTTGTCGGGGATCGTGGCGGAGGCGTCAATCTCGGGGGCGTTCGGGACCAGACCCGCCACCGCCTCCCCTCCGTTGGAGGTGGGTGGGGCGACCCTCGGGGTTTAAGGAGGAAACGCCCCCGTGAGCCCGTCACCGGCACAGGCTGGCGCGGCCACCCCCACCTGCCCCCGCCCCGCGAGCAGGGCGGTCGCCCATGGCGTTCGGGACCTCGAGAACGCCCGCAGCGCTTCGTCATCCCGGGGCCGCGCAGCGGAACCCGGAAACACCGATTTCACGAAGCCTCGCGTTGTCGTCGGCAATCTCGCCGTCCTGTGAAGCCCGTCGCCTTTCCGGAGAGGGCCCTACGACACGCCGGTGCCACACGGCCGGGCGCGGTCCGTCAGGCGGCCTCGCGGGCCTGGAGCTTGGCCAGTTCCACCGCCGCCCGCAATTCGATGTCGGCGATGAGGCCGTCGAGGCGGGGGTCGCCGCTCTCGCCCGCGCGTTGGGCGAGGCGGCCGGCGATCGCCTGGAGGTCGCGGGTCGAGACCCGGCCCATGACGAGGGAGGCCTTCAGTCGGTCGAGGCCGTCGAGGAGATCGTGGCCGCGCCGGGTCGCGCGGCGGCGGCGCTCCTCCGGCGTGTCGGCGTCGGTCTGGAGGGTGAGGATCGCGTCGAGGCCGGCCAGCGACGCGCTGGGTGTCGCGGCGGCGCTGGTCGTCGTGGCCGGTGCCTGCCCGAGGGCGAAGGCCGTGCCCGTCTCCGGGCGGCGCGGCGCGGCGGGCCCGCCCGTGGCGGCGGTGGCGAAGCGGGGGTCGATACGCATGGTGGGACGACCGTTCCGAAGCCGCGCGGCCCACTCCTCCACCCCGGACCCGCGCGGCACCGCAAGGCGGCCGACCCGTTCCCCGTGATGGGGAACCCGGAATCGGTGCGAGGGGAGAGAATCCGGTCGGGATGGTTAAGCATCCGTGAACATCCCGGCAGAACCTGCCGGGTCGCCACGGAACCTGCCGGGTGGACGCCGCCGCGGATACACCGATGCCCTGAAAAATTCGTTCGATTTCAAGGGTTTGGGGAAACCAAACCGTTGGCACGCTCCTGGCAGTGTGGGAGGCGGGATCCTCCCTCGAAGCGCACCATGCGAAGTCAGATGCCTCTTTCGATCGACCGCCTCGCAAGCTGCCTCGTGGCGCTGGTCTGCGCCCTGGCGATGGCGGCACCGAGCCGGGCCGTCGCCCTGTCGCGGGTGAAGGACATGGCGAGCATCGAGGGCGTGCGGCAGAACCAGCTCGTCGGCTACGGCATCGTGGTGGGCCTCAACGGCACCGGCGACACCCTCAACAACATTCCGTTCACCAAGCAGTCGCTCCAGGCGATGCTGGAGCGCCTCGGCGTCAACACGCGGGGCGCCACCATGCGCACCCAGAATCTCGCCGCCGTGATGGTGACGGCGAGCCTGCCGCCCTTCGCCACCCAGGGCAACCGCATCGACATCACCGTGTCGTCGCTCGGCGACGCGAAATCCCTCCAGGGCGGCACCCTGCTGGTGACCCCGCTCCTCGGCGCCGACGGAGAGGTCTACGCCCTGGCGCAGGGGTCGGTGGCCATCGCGGGCTTCTCGGCTGAGGGCGACGCCGCCAAGATCACCCGGGGCGTGCCCACCAACGGGCGGGTGCCCAACGGGGCGATGATCGAGCGCGAGATGGCGTTCAAGATGAACGACATGCGCTCCCTGCGCCTGTCCCTGCGCAATCCCGATTTCACCACCTCGAAGCGGATCGCGGCGGCCATCAACGACTTCATGGGCGCCGATACCGCCGAGCCCACGGACCCGGCCACCGTGACCCTGCAGATCCCGCCCAAATACAACGGCAACATGATCCGCCTCGTCACCGAGATCGAGCAACTCAAGGTCGAGCCCGACCAGACGGCGCGGGTCATCGTCGACGAGCGCTCGGGCATCATCGTCATGGGCCGGGATGTCCGCGTCTCCACCGTCGCCATCGCGCAGGGCAACCTCACGGTCACCATCACCGAGCAACCGCAGGTGAGCCAGCCGGCCCCCCTGTCCAACGGCCAGACCACGGTGGTGCCGCGCACGGGCGTCAAGGTCGATACCGGCGAGGGCAACAAGCTCGCCCTCGTCAAGGAGGGCGTGACCCTGCGCGAACTCGTCGACGGGCTCAACGCGCTCGGCGTCGGCCCCCGCGATCTCATCTCGATCCTGCAGGCGATCAAGGCGGCGGGCGCCCTCCAGGCCGACATCGAGGTGATGTGATGCTCCTCCCTCCCTCCCCCACCCGCACGAGAGGTTGACCATGCTGCTCGCTCCCCTCGCCGCCTCCGCCGCCATCGGCGTCGGCAAGGCCATCGTCGGCGACATCGCCAAGACCGTCGCCGGCGTGTCCAGGACCGCCGCCTCGACGGCGGCCAACGGCGCCCTCGAGGCGAAAGCGCGGAAGGCCGCGACGGAGTTCGAGACCATGTTCCTCGAACAGAGCCTCGACCGGCTCGCCCAGTCCGAGGGCACCGAGGGGCCGCTCGGCGACAACGGCACGGGCGGCGGCGTCTACCGCTCGATGCTCACCAAGGAATATGCCTGCCAGATCGTGAAGAGCGGCGGCGTCGGCATCGGCGATCAGGTGTTCCGCGAGATGATGAAGATGCAGGAGGGTGGCCATGGCGGCGTCAACTGACACGCCCCCGCGCATCGTCGACCGGGCCGGGGCCGGAGCCCTCGTGGCCCGCGTGATGGAGACCCTGACGGCCCTCGAAGCCGTGCTGGCCCGCGAGAGCGACCATATCCGCGTCGGACGCCTGCGCGAGGGGCTGGCCGAGGCCGAGCGGAAGACCAGCCTGTCGGCGGCCTACCTCCAGGGGCTGGAGACCGTGAAGGCCAACGCCATCGCGCTGACGCGCTTCGCGCCCGAGGGAATCGAGACCCTGAAGGCGGCGCACCGGCGCTTCACGCAGGCCGTGGAGACCAACCAGATGGTGCTGGCCACCGCCCGCTCCGTCTCCGAGGGGTTGGTCAAGTCCCTGGCCGAGGAGGTCGGCCGGGCCCGGGCGCCGACGATCTACGGCCGCCCGTCGCATGCCCCCTCCCCCTATGCCCGCGCCGGTCAGGGCGCCGGCCAGTCCCTCGTGCTCTCCCGCAGCCTGTAGGGAGCGCGGGCCCCGGCGTCTTTACGCTCCGTTATGCCCGCGGCGGCTAGGGTGCACTCCGCGGACATCACGGGCCACGATCATGCGCGCCAAACGGACGAGCCTCGTCCACCTCATCTACTTCTCCCGCCTCAACCTCGCCGCCGATGCGCCGACGCGCACCCGGCAGCTCGGCGAGATCACCCGTCAGGCCCAGAAGAAGAACGAGTTCTCCGTCATCACCAGCTTCCTCATCGTCGAACAGAATTTCGCCGCCCAGATCATCGAGGGCGAGCGCGCCTCGGTGAGCGACACCTTCAACCGCATCGGCAACGACACGCGCCACCGCGACGTGCAGATCGTCGAATGGCGCGAGATCGTGAAGCGGGAGTTCGTGAACTCGTTCTCCACGGGCGTGCGCGGCCCGGCCAACGACTCGGTGTTCGTGAAGGCCAACCTTCTGCCGATGTTCCAGCGGGGCACCCCCAAGGGCGCCGGGATCCATGCCCTCGCCATGCAGCTGCAGAACGAATCCATGTCGAAGCAGGGCATCGACCACCTGTTCGTCTGAGACCCATCCGGACGCCCCCTCGCCGCCCCGGCCTTGAGACACGAAACCCATGAGCGAGACGCCCCCGATCCTCATCGTCGACGACCAGGACAAGCTCCTGAAGCTCGTCATCCTGCTCATGAACCGCCTCGGCTTCCCCGATGTCGAGGGCGTCAACGACGCGCCGACGGCCCTGGAGCGCCTGCGCACGCGCAAATACGCCCTGGTGATCTCCGACCTCGACATGGAGCCCATGGACGGCCTCGCCTTCCTGCGCGAGATCCGCGCCGACGACACCCTCATGAACACGCCCTTCATCCTCACCGAAGCCTCGTTCGACTTCGAGGACATCAACCTCGCCCACCAGGCGGGCGCCGACGCCTTCATCCTCAAGCCGTTCGACATGTCGGTGCTGAAATCGAAGCTGAAGCAGGTCATCAACCGCAAGCCGCGCAAGCGCGAGGCCCCGCTGGCCGCCGAATCGGCGCTGAGCGTCGATTTCCCGATGCTCGGCAAGTTCTGAGCGGCGGACGCCGCGGGCGACGACGCGGTCCGGCGGACGATTCCCTTCGGACCGGGCCCGCGAAACCGGATCGTGGCGCGGGATGCTCCTCGCGGAGCCGTCGCGAGGTGCGACCTCGCGGAACGCTCGGGAACGAAGAGGGAACGCTATAAGCGGCCGGGTTCCTCACGAGACGCGTCCCACCATGCCCGCCCTTCGCTTCATCCTCGGGGATCAGCTCACGCGGAGCATCCCGACCCTCGACGGCCTCGATCCCGCCCTCGATACGGTCCTCATGGTCGAGGTGGCCGAGGAGGCGACCTACGTTCCGCACCACAAGCAGAAGATCGTCCTCATCCTCTCGGCCATGCGGCACTTCGCCGAAGCGCTGCGCGCGGAGGGCATCCGGGTCGACTACGTGCACCTCGACGACCCCGGCAACACCGGGTCCTTCACCGGCGAGCTGGAACGCGCCGCCCGCCGCCACCTCCCGGACGAGATCGTCGTCACGGAACCCGGTGAGGCCCGGGTCCTGAACGCCATGGAAGGATGGCGAACCCGGCTCAACGTCCCGGTGGCGATCCGGCCCGACACCCGATTCTACTGCTCGCGCGACGCGTTCGCGCGCTGGGCCGGGGGCCGGTCGAGCTACCGCATGGAAACGTTCTACCGCGCCATGCGCGAACGGACCGGCCTGCTGATGGAGGACGGCGCCCCCGCGGGCGGCCGCTGGAACTTCGACGCCGACAACCGCAAGCCGTGGCCGGCGGACCGGTCGCCGCCGCAACGGCTGCGTTTCAGGCCCGACGCGACCACCCGGGCGGTCATGACGCTCGTCGCCACGCGCTTTGCCGGGCATTTCGGCGATCTCGAAGGCTTCGGCTGGGGCGTGACCCGCGCGGAGGCCCTGGCGGCCTTGGAGGACTTCGCGACCGTCTGCCTGCCGTCTTTCGGCGACTATCAGGACGCCATGCGCGCGGGCGAGCCGTTCCTCTACCACGCGACGCTGTCGCCCTACATCAACGCCGGCCTCCTGACCGCGCGCGAGGTGGTGGACCGGGCCCTGGCGGAGCACCGGGCGGGGCATGTGCCGATCAACGCCATCGAGGGGTTCGTCCGCCAGATCCTGGGCTGGCGGGAATTCATCCGTGGTGTGTACTGGCTGCGTATGCCGGACTATCGGGACAGCAACGCGCTCGGAGCGGAACGGGCCCTTCCGATGTTCTACTGGACCGGCGACACCGAGATGAATTGCCTGCGTCAGGCCATCGAGGACACCCGGCATCAGGCCTATGCCCATCACATCAACCGGTTGATGATCACAGGTAATTTCGCGCTCCTCGCGGGTATCAGACCGGCGGAGATCGAGGAGTGGTATCTCGCGGTCTATGCCGATGCCTACGAGTGGGTCGAGTTGCCGAACGTCCATGGCATGGCGATCTTCGCCGACGGCGGCCTGATGTCGTCGAAGCCCTATGCGGGGGGCGGGGCCTACATCGACCGCATGTCGAACTACTGCAAGACCTGCGTCTACAGTCCCAAGATCAAGAGCGGCGCCAAAGCCTGCCCGTTCAATTACCTCTATTGGGCGTTCATGGTCCGGAATGCCGACCGCCTGTCCACCAACCGGCGCATGGACATGCCCTACCGGACCCTCGCGAAATGGGACGGGACGCGCCGGGGCGCGATCGTCGCCGAGGCGGAACGCTTCCTCGATGGACTCCCGACGGGCTACCCCGACGCGACCGGGCAGACCTGATCCCGGTGCTCGTCGACTGTCGGCGCTGGTCGGCCTTCATGAGGCGCGGCGCACGACCATCCCGCGCCCCGCGCCTCAGAGCTCCGCGCGCTTCTGGTAATCCTTGATGTCGGAGAACCGCACGGCGGGCGCCCGCTCCTCCTCGTAGCGGAGCGAGAAGGCGGTGGTGGCCATGAAGACGGGGGCGCCGTCGAGGTCGCTCGCCAGGGCCGAGCCGTGGCTGCCGATGAACGCGTCGAGGTCCGTCTCCTTTTCCGCCTCGATCCAGCGGCAGATGGAGAACCGGGTCGGCTCGTAGTCGATGGGGAGGCCGTACTCGGCCTGGAGGCGTTCCTTGAGCACGTCGAGCTGGAGGGCGCCGACCACGCCGACGATGGCCTGGGAGCCGTCATGGGGCCGGAACACCTGCACCACGCCCTCCTCGCCCATCTGCTGCAGGGCCTCGCGCAGCTTCTTCGCCTTCATGGCGTCCGTGAGCTTGATCCGGCGCAGGATCTCGGGGGCGAAGCTCGGCACGCCGCGGAACACGATCTCCTCGCCCTCCGTCAGGGTGTCGCCGATGCGCAGGGTCCCATGGTTGGGGATGCCGACGACGTCGCCCGCGAACGCCTCGTCGGCGATGGCGCGGTCCTGGGCGAAGAAGAATTGCGGCGCCGAGAGCGACATCGGCTTGCCCGTGCGCACGAGCCTCGCCTTCATGCCCCGGCTGAGCCGCCCCGAGCACACCCGCATGAAGGCGATGCGGTCGCGGTGGTTGGGGTCCATGTTCGCCTGGATCTTGAACACGAAGCCGGTCATCTTCGGTTCCGTCGGTTCGACGAGGCGCTTGTCGGCGTCCTGGCCGCGCGGCGGCGGCGCGAAGCGGGCGAGGCCGTCGATGAGATCGCGCACGCCGAAATTCCGAAGGGCGGACCCGAAGAACACCGGCGTGAGGTGGCCTTCGCGGAACGCCTGCAGGTCGAACCGCTTCAGGCCGGTCTCGGCGAGTTCCGCCTCCTCGCGCCAGGTCGCGGCCTCGCCCTCCTCCGTCAGCAGGGTGTCGAACAAGGGATCGTCGACCCCCGTCACCGGCACGGTGCCGGCGTCGTCCGCCGCATCGAGGCGGCGCACGCGGCCGTTGCCGAGGTCGTAGGTGCCGGCGAAGCTCCGCCCCCGGCCGATGGGCCAGGTCACGGGGGCGACGTCGAGGGCCAGGACCTTCTCGATCTCGTCCAAAAGTTCGAAGGGGTCGCGGGCCTCGCGGTCGAGCTTGTTCACGAAGGTGACGATGGGAATGTCGCGCAGGCGGCAGACCTCGAACAGTTTTCGCGTGCGCGCCTCGATGCCCTTGGCCGCGTCGATCACCATCACGGCCGAATCAACGGCGGTGAGCGTCCGGTAGGTGTCCTCGGAGAAGTCCTCGTGGCCCGGGGTGTCGAGGAGGTTGAAGACGCAGTCGCCGTACTCGAACGTCATCACCGAGGTGACGACGGAGATGCCGCGCTCCTTCTCGATGCCCATCCAGTCGGAGCGGGTCGAGACGCGGTTGCGCTTGGCCTTGACCTCGCCGGCGAGCTGGATGGCGCCGCCGAACAGCAGCAGTTTTTCCGTCAGCGTGGTCTTGCCGGCATCCGGGTGCGAGATGATCGCGAAGGTGCGGCGCCGGGCGACGGGGTCGCGCTTCGTGTCGGGCGCTTTCGTTTCGGTCTGCATCAGCATGGCGGGCAACGGAGTTCCGGGTCCGCGGCTGGCGGACGATGGTCGCCGGACGGCGACCCGAGAGAGGGGGCTGTGTAGGCGTTTCCGGGGAGAAGCGCAAAGCCGCGGGCGGCGTTCAGCCCCGGCCGATATACGGCATCTTCGTCGCCAGCACGGTCATGAACTGGACGTTGGCCGAGAGCGGCAACCCGGCCATGTAGACCACGGCCTGCGCCACGTGGGCCGCATCCATCACCGGCTCCGGTTTGACGCTGCCGTCGGCCTGCCGGGCGCCGTGCGAGAAGGCTTGCGTCATTTCGGTCTCGGCGTTGCCGACGTCGATCTGGCCGCAGGCGATGTCGTGGGCGCGCCCGTCGAGGGAGGTGGCGCGGGTCAGCCCCGTCATGGCGTGCTTGGTGGCGGTGTAGGGGGCGGAGTTCGGCCGGGGCACCTGGGCCGCGATGGAGCCGTTGTTGATGATGCGCCCGCCACGGGGATCCTGCGCCTTCATCAGCCGGAACGCGCCTTGCGTGCACAGGAAGGCGCCCGTGAGGTTCACGTCGACGCTGGCGCGCCAATCGGCGAGGGTCACCTCGTCCACCGGCACGCCCGGCGTGAACACGCCGGCGTTGTTGAACAGCACGTCGAGGCGCCCGAAGGCGTCCCGGGTCGCCGCGAACAGCCCGGCGACGGCGTCCGGATCGGCGACATCGGCGGCGACCGGAAGCGCCTCGCCCCCCTGCCCCCGCACCGCCTCCGCCACGGCCTCGAGCCGCTCCCGCCGGCGCCCGGCGAGCACCACGGCGTAACCGGCCCCGGCGAGCCCCAGGGCCACCGCCCGGCCGATCCCCGAGCCGGCCCCGGTCACCATCGCGATCCGTCCCGCCATCCGCCGCGCGCTCCCCGCTCCACACCCGCTCATAAAGCCGGCCCCACCCTGTTGCCAGCCTCCGCGACTGCGTCTAGACACCACCCGGCCTTGCGCCGATGGGGCGTCGCCAAGTGGTAAGGCAGCGGTTTTTGGTACCGCCATTCCCAGGTTCGAATCCTGGCGCCCCAGCCAAAGGCCTCAGATTCTCAGCCAAACGCTGATCTTCCTGCGCTTTTCGGACCCGCCCGGGTCGACCCCACCGTCCAGGTCCACTCGGGAGGTCCATTCCCCAGGACGGCAAGGGTTCAAGCCTTGCTCAGGATCGACATTCGTCAGCGCGGACAGACCGCCCTGTTTCGTCGTATCCTCCCCTACGATCTCCGAGCCCGTTTCGGTCGACGTGAGATCATTCGGTCGCTCGGCCATGCGTCCGCCGGCGAGGCCCGAAGGCTGTCTCAGCGTTATTGGGATGCGACGGAAACCCTGTTCATGCTGG
>Ga0182231_1000034_pt1 | contig 46399 bp, 36 predicted proteins | sample G6R1MG_29_FD_129667 | JGI IMG/M metagenome (GOLD analysis project Ga0182231, IMG submission 129667) | Miscanthus phyllosphere microbial communities from Michigan, USA - G6R2_NF_07NOV2016_LD1 MG | ecosystem: Host-associated > Plants > Phyllosphere > Phylloplane/Leaf | place: USA: Michigan...
CGGGCGTGCAATACGAGGTGGGCGCGCGGCTCGACCTGATCCCCGACGCCCTGACCCTCAGCGGCGCCGCCTTCTCGATCACCCGCGAGAATGTCTCCGCCACCGATCCGCGCAACACCGGTTTCTCCGTCATCACCGGCGAGCAGCGCTCGGACGGCGTGGAGGCGGACCTCGTCGGCCAGATCCTACCGGGTTGGAAGGTGATCGCCAGCGCCGGCTACCTCGACGCGCGGATCACCAAGGACACCACCTTCACGGTGGGCAACCGGCTGGTCGGCGTGCCGCGCTTCAGCGGCAGCCTGTGGTCGACCTACCAGTTCCAGGGGGGCGAGTTCCGCGGCTGGGGCTTCGGCGGCGGCGTGGTCCTGGTCGGCCGCCGGACGGGCGACCTCAACAACAGCTATTCGGTGGCAGGCTATGCGCGGGTCGACGCGACGGTGTTCTACGATATCGACGAGCGCTACCGCTTCGCCGTGAACATGCGCAACCTGACCAACGCCCGCTACATCGAGCAACCCTTCAACCAGTTCAACAACGCGCCCGGAGCCCCGCTCTCGATCCTGGCCTCCATCACCGCGCGCATGTGAGACGGACAGACCTGAATTGTCTTCCCATCACGCGATGCGGTTCACGGCCAAGATCGGGCAATCCGGCTCGATCACCGACACACGCGTGAATCTCACCCCGAATGTCGTATCGAGGAGGTCCGACGCGGCGACCACCCCGGCTGCGGCGTCGAGAACGATACGGCCCTTGTCGAGGAGCACGAGGCGGTCGCAATCGCGGACGGCGCGTTCGAGGTCGTGCAGGACGACGATCACCGTCCGGGTCCGGGCGTAGCGGGCGAGCCGGGCCAGCAGGTCGATGCGGTGGCCGATGTCGAGGCTGGCCCCCGGTTCGTCGGCCAGCAGCACCGGCGGCTCGGCCACCAGCACGGCGGCCAGGAGCGCGCGGGCGCGCTCGCCGCCGGAGAGGCGCGACCACGGCCGCTCAGTCAGCGCGGTGAGATCGTGTGCGTCCAGGGCGGCGGGAACCCGCGAGAGCGCGCCCGGAGCCCGGCTCGCCCCCAGTTCCAGCACCGCCCGCACGGTGTAGTCCCAGGCTGGCTGGAAACTCTGGGGTAGGTAGCCGATCCGGCGCCCGCGCTCCGGGGCCGGTAGAGCGGCGAGGGGGCGCCCGTCGAGGGTGACGGCGCCGGTCTGCGGGGTGACGAGACCGGCGAGGCACCGCAGCAGGGTCGACTTGCCAGCGCCGTTGGGGCCGATCAGCCCGACGAGCCGCCCGGGCTCGGCCCGGAACGACACGGCGTCGAGGATGGGGGCCGGCGCGTCGGCGCGCGCGACCACGAGGGCGCCGGCGGCCAGAACGCTCATGCGCGCATCCGCCGGCGCAGGAGCACGAGGAAGAACGGCCCGCCCGCCGCCGCCGTGATGAGCCCCAGCGGGATCTCGGCCGGGGGCAGGAGCGCGCGCGCGAGGCCGTCGCAGACGAGAACGAGGCCGGCGCCGATGGCGCCTGAGACCGGAAGCAGCGCCCGATGCCGGGGGCCGACCCACCAGCGGGCGATGTGGGGCGCGATCAGGCCGACGAAGCCGACGAGGCCGCCATAGGCCACCGCGACGGCGACCACGAAGGCCCCGACGCAGATGGCACGGCGCAGGAAGCTGTCCGTCGCGAGCCCGAAGGCCGCCGCCTGATCGGTGCCGAGGCCCAGAAGGTCGAGCCCACGGGCCAGGGTCAGGCTGGCGGCGAGGGCAAGGACCACCAGGATCGCCAGGAGACCGAGGCCCGCCCAGGTCGGGGTCTGGATGCCGCCCAGCGTCCAGCTCAAGACCACCTGCAGGCTCACGCTCTCGTCCGACAGGGCCAGCATCAGAAAGGAGCGTACCGCCCCGAGCATCGCCGCGACGGCGACGCCGGCGAGCAGCAGGCCGGCGGTGTCGCGCGCGCCCTGCGCCACGGCGAGGACCAGCAAAGTCGCGGCCCAGGCCCCGGCGAAGGAGAGGCCACCGAGGGCGAGGCTGGAGGGGAGGCCCAGCGGCACGAGGAGGGCGATGGTGGCGCCGATGGCCGCCCCGCCGGCGGATCCCAGCAGGTAGGGCTCCGCCAGGGGATTGCGGAACACGCCCTGGAAGATCGCTCCGCCGAGGCCGAGCAGCGCTCCGACGAGCCCGGCCGCCAGGATGCGGGGCAGGCGCCAAGCCACGAGCAGGCGGGCGCTCAAGTCGGGATCGCCCGCAACCGCACGGGCGAGGTCGAGGGGGCCGGCCCAGCGATGACCGGCGCAGGCCGCGAAGACGAGGCAGGCCAGGAGGGCCAGGGCGAGGCGGACGGGCCGTCCGGCGATGACGCTCACGGGGCACCGGCCGGATGGAGCAGGCCGGCGAGGCGCTCGATCCCCGCGACGGTGCGCGGCCCCGGGATCAGGAATTCGGCGCGCGGCACGGCATGGGCATGCCCTTCGACGACGGCCCGTATCCCGGCGAATCCCGGGCGCCCGGCCAGTTCCGCCAGTTCGGCGGCCGAGCCGGCGAGCAGCAGCACATCGGGGTCGGCCGCGAACAGAGCTTCGGGCGAGACCTGGGGCACGCTCCCGGCGAGCGCGAAGCACCCGCCGGCGCGCAGCAGGGCGTCGCCCGTATAGGTGTCGCGGCGGGCGGCGAGCAGCAGCCCGTTGCCGAGGCGCCCCGTCACCAGCACGACCCGCCGGCACGGCCGGCCCGCGACCCGCGCCGCCACGGCGGCGAGCCGAGCCTCGAGTTCGCCAGCCAAGGCCTCGGCGCGCTCGGGCACTCCGGTGGCCCGCCCGAGCAGGCGCAGGTTGCCCACCACCTCCGCCACGGTCCGGCTCGTCAGCACCAGGGTCGGCACGCCGATCCGCTCCATGGCGTCGCGGATCTGGTGCACCGCCTGCCGGGCCGGCGTCAGCACGACGAGGTCGGGCTTTTGCGCGGCGATGGCCTCGACGGAGAAGCCGAGGCGGCCGCCGACCACGGGCTTGGCGGCGGCATCCGGCGGGTATCGGGTGAAGGCGTCGATGCCGACGATGCGGTCGGTCAGCCCGAGCGCCGCGACGAGTTCGGTGTTGGACGAGAAGATCGTGACGATGCGCCGGGGCGGCGCGGGCAGCACCACCGCGCGCCCGAGGGCATCGACCACACGCACGGGCTCCGCCCGGGCGGTGGTGGCCGCGACCAGAATCGCGAGAAGACCGGTCGCGGCCGCGCGCATCAGAACCGCGCCTGGACGCCGACCTGAAGGTCGCGGCCGGGGGACGAGGTGCCGGCGGCCCCGTTATAGAAGCGCAAATCCGCCAGGGTCGGCGTCTGGCCGGCGAGGGCGATGAACAGCGGGTGGTAGTTCGTGTCGAACAGGTTTCGGACCTGCGCGAACAGGGTCACGCCCGGCCGGAGTTCGACCTCGCCGCGCAGGTTGACGAGCACGAACGGGTCTTTGCGCCAGATGTATTCGCGGTAGGGCTCGGCGAAGGGGACGCGCAGGTTCTCCTCGGTGTTGTACCAGACCGGCCCGTTGAGCACGCCCTGGACCTGGACGGTCCACGGATAGGGCACGCCCGCCTGACCGATGCGGGTGCCGATGGCCAACTGGTACTGGTAGACGCGCTCGACCCGGTGGGTGTTGGCCGTGGCGAGGCTGAGCGAACCCTCGTCCTTCATGTCGAAATTGTAGTTGCCGTTGGCGGAGATCCGCCAGCGCCAGACCTCGGACTCCCAGCCGACGACCTTGAGCATGTCGGTCTCGAACTGCGCCTCCAGGCCCCGGATCACCACGTCGCCGGCATTGTTGACGTAGTCCGAGGTGTTGGCGTTGGCCGAGCGCGCCCGGGTGATGATCCGGTCGGTGATGGTGTTCTGAAACAGGGCGAGGTCGAGGCGAGCGACGCCGTTGGTCAACGTCGTGCCGATCTCGATCTGCTCGCTGGTCTCGGGGCGGATGTTCGGGTTGCCGAAGATGCGCCCGCCGCCCAGCGTGTTGTAGTCGGCCGCGATCTCGGTTGCCGTCGGCGCGCGAAAGCCCGAGGAGGCGCCGACGCGGAAGGCCGCCCAGTCCGTTGCCCGGTAGGTGGCGCCCACCGAATAGGTAGTGGCCTCGTAGGGGCGCGAACCCGTCACCTGCGCGGCGAGATACGGCGTCGGGTCGAAGCTCGTGGTGCCGTAGGTCTGGCGCACACCGGCCCGCAGGGTCACCCGGTCGTCGAACAGGCGCTGGGTGTCCTCGACGTAGAGGGCGTGGAACTGGTCGGTCTGGTTGTTGTCCTGGGGCGAGACCTGCGCCAGGGGATTGCCCGGCACGCCGACCCGGAACCGGTCCGAGCGCAGGCGGCTGGTCTCCCAATCCCAGCCCAGCAGCAGGTCGTTGCCCGGCAGCAGGCGGGCGCGCGGCTGGAACCGGGTCCCCTGGATGTCGAGGAAGCGGGTGTTGAAGTCGGCGGCCGTCCCCGGCACCGGCAAGCCCGTGCCGCCGCGCTGGACGGGGGAGGCCCACTTGAAGCGGTCCTCGTCGGCAACGCTGTAGGCCTGGGCGAACAGGCTGAAGCGTCCGTCCTGCGTCTGCCCGGTATAGCTCGCGTCGAACGAGCCGTTGATCCGGTCGTCCCGGCTGTAGAGGTTGCCGCCGGAGCCGCGAAAACCGACGCCGTAGATGCCGTCCGTGCGCAGGCTGAAGTCCAGGCGCTGGTTCGGGTCGATCTGGAGGCCGAGCGCCCCGGTGATGCCCATGCGGTTCCACTGGGTATTGGCCATGCGGCCGCCCCCCGTCCCGGCGAAGTAATCGTCGCGCCGGGCGCCCGACACGCCGAGATAATAGTCGATGGGCCCGGCCGTGCCGCCGGTCTGGGCGCGGCCCTGGCCCAATCCCCAGACGCCGCCGATGCCCTCGACCAGGGTGCCGGGCGCCGTGCGGCCGGTCTTGAGGATGATGTTGATCACGCCGCCGATGTTCTGGCTGCCGTAGATCACCGAGGAGGGCCCGCGCACGATCTCGATGCGCTCCACGTCGGCGATGGAGAGCTTCGAGAGGTTGGCGGTGCCGGCGCGCCGGCCGTTCATGAGGACGAGGACCTGGCTCTTGAAGTCCTTCCCCTGCCCGTCCGTGGCGCCGCCCCGGATGTTGATGGAGGTCTGGCCCGGCGTCCATTCGGAGAAGAAGCCCACGGCGTTCTCGGCGAGGAGGTCGGTGACGGATTTGGCCGTCGAGGTCTCGATCGCCGTTCGGTCGATGACCTGGACGGTCCCGGCGATCTCGGAGCGCGGCTCGGGCCGGCCGGTGGCGGTGACCACGAGCTGGTCCAGGGTCACGGATGCCCGGTCCTGCGCCTGCGCGCCGGAGGCCAGGGCCGTGCCGCCGAGGCAGGCCAGGGTGAGGGAGGCGAGGGCGCGGACCGTCACGAAGGCGTCCTCCAGACGAGGATCGCGGAGGTCCGCGCGACGGAGAGGCGGTGGCCGGTCGGGACCGGGTCGGCCTGGGCCGCCAGATGCTCCAGAAGCTCCGGCCGGCGCGGGTCGCCCGGCGGCCAGCCGAGCCGGTCGGCGAGGGAACGCGCCGTGCGCGCCAAATCGGCGACGACGGCCGTGAAGGTCCAGGCGGTCTCGGCGACGATGGCCGGCTCGTCGCCCCGCGACAGGCCGCGCAGGACGATGTCGACGCCCGGCGTCTCGTCCTCGCCGTGCCAGGCCTGGGGCAGGCAGCCGGCGAGGCAGATGCCGCGCGGGCCGTGCTGGGCCGGGACGACCCAGACCACGCCGCGGCGCGCCCACCGGCGGCAGCGGGCCAGGAAGGCCGCCGGCTCGGTGAGGGGCGCGGGCATGTTGGCGGCGAGCACGGTGTCGGCGCAGGCGGCGGGAAGCTCCGCCTCCTTCCAGCCGCCGGGGACGAGGCGCGGGGCGGGCGCGAGGGCCTGCAGCCGGCGCTGCATCACGGGGGCGGGCTCGACGGCGCTCCAGGCACGGCCCGCCTCGCGCAGGCGCGCTCCGAGCTGGCCGCCGCCGGCCCCGATGTCGAGGAGGTCGCCCACCTGCGGCACGGCCGCCCGGATCAGGGGCGCGACGCGCGCCACGTAGTCGGAGGTGTCGATGCCGGCGGCGTAGCGTTCGAGGGGATCGATGCCGTCCGGCTCGGGTGAGGACGGGGCGCCGGCCCGCCCCGGCGGCGGTCCCGCAGGCAAGCCCGGTGAAGCGTCGAGCCGGTTCGCCCCGGCAGGCCAGTCTGGTGTCGTCATCGGTCCTTCCCCGAACCCTGGGGATGCCGATGAGGGGGCGCAGGCGCGCGCGGACGGGAAGCCGGACGCGGGGCTGCAACCCGTCAGGACACCCCGCCCACGAGATACGTTCAGGAGTTCCTCACGGAACCCGGTCGAGGCAGGTCTCCTGGCTCGCGGGTCGGTGCCGCCCGTCTGGTCTTCCCGGCGATGGCTCACCAGTGACGCGGATCGACGGGCAACTCGCCGCTTACAGTTGCGGGGACAGCTTCGGCCTTGGCGCTCGCGCGCCGCACCGAATTCCCTCTTCGCTCACCGTGTCGTGACGGCGAGAACCTTGACTGCCGTCAGTCTTGCTGGAACGGCCCCGCGGCTGTCAACGGATCGGGCACGCCGGGGGACGTGGACCCCAAATCCCGTCCGGACCGTGGCGGATGGGTGACGGGGCCTCGGGCGGGCGATCCCGCCCGCGTCCGTCTCGTCGCCGGCCGACGATCTCGCCGCTCAGGCCGCGTCCCCGAACCTCGGCGCCCGATCGCCCATTCCAGCACGCAGCCCGAAACGGAAAAAGGAGCTAGCGATCCGCTAACCCCTTACATCCGCTCGACGATTTGGAAGACGATTTGGCGCGCCCGAAAGGATTCGAACCTCTGACCCCCAGATTCGTAGTCTGGTGCTCTATCCAGCTGAGCTACGGGCGCGTGCCGGGCCGGTGGGTCTCGAAGGAGACGTGCCGGCCGCGAGCCGGTGTTTAGAAGCTCCCTTTCCGGCTGGCAACCCCTTCCGGACAAGTTTTGCGGGCAAAGGAAGCGGCGGGGAAGGACGGGGCGTTTCCGGGCCGAATGGGCCCGCCGCAAGCCCCTGCGGAACAACGGAAATCCCCTACGGGGCGGCGAGGGCGGCGGCGATGGGGGCCCGGCGGAGGGGCGCGCCGAGGGCGGGGCGGGGCGGGAGGACGACCTGCTGGCGCTCGCGGGCGATGAAGCTCGTGGGCATCGTGGCCTGCATCTCGGCCTCCATGCGGCGCAGGGTGTCGTCGGTGTGGCACGGATGGAGGTGGAAGACCGCCAGGGCCTCGACGCCGGCGGCGCGGGCGAGCTCCATGCCCTTCTGCCAGGTGGAGTGGCCCCAGCCCCGGCAGACCGGATACTCGCCCTCGGTGAACATGCCGTCGTAGACCATGAGGTCGGCGCCGCGCACGAACTCGAGGAGCGCCGGATCGGGCCAGGGATCGGAATGCTCGATGTCGCTGATGATGCACAGGCGCCGCCCGGCATGGTCGAAGCGGTAGCCCACCGAGCCTTGCGGATGGTTGAGCAGGATGGTGTCGACCGTGGCGCCGTCGGCGAAGGTCAGGGTCTCGCCGGCCCGGAACCCGTGATGGACGAAGCGGCACGGCAGCACGTCGAGGGACACGGGAAACAGCGGCGGGGCGAACAGCCGGTCGAGGGCGGCGGCCGCACTCTGCCCGTCGAGGTTGCCGCACCAGGTGTTGATGGTGCGGGTGGGATCGAGCACCACCGGCTTGAAGAACGGCAGGCCGGCCGTGTGGTCGAGGTGGAGGTGGCTGAACAAGAGGTCGATGTCGCCGGACAGGCCGTCCCGGTGGTGCCGGCCGCAGGCGTTGAGGCCCGAGCCCGCATCGAGGAGGAACAGCCGCCCGCCGCAGCGGATCTCCATGCACGGCGTGCTGCCGCCGAACTCGAGGTAGTCCGGCCCGCTGACGGGGGTGGACCCGCGCACGCCCCAGAAGCGCAGGGTGAGGCCGTCGTCCGGCCGGGCGGGGCCGTCCCCGGCCCGGGCGAACCCGTCCCGCGCGTGCGACCCGTTCGAGAGCGTCCCGTTCGAGAGTGTCATGGCTCGCTTACCGATTGCCCCGATCCGCCTCGGGCCTCAGGGCCCTTCGCCCGCCTGCGCGACCGTGCGGTCGCTCGGGGTGGCGACCGTCAGTGTGGCAGGATCGAAGTGGAACGAGTCTGAGGTAAGCAGCCCTCCGAGCGCCCGATGTGCGGGTTCGCACATGGCCGGGCGGCCCCTCAGCGCCGGGCGAGGCGCTCGGGCACGGCCGGGACGGGGGTGTCCCCGGCCATCGGGGCCTGGCGCGCGAGCCCCTCGGGCGGCGGCAGGGTGCCGGCGAGGCCGGCGCGCACGAAGCGCGGCAGGGCGTCGGCATAGGCGGTGAGCAGGGGCCCGAACCGCCCCGCCTCGGCCGGCCGCGACAGGTTGGCCGAGCGGGCGAAGGCGGTGCGCAGGGCCGGGCCGGCCCAGCGCGACCACACCGCCTCGGCGACGACGACGCGGGGCCGCGCCGGGATCGTCACCACCTCGAGGCCCGCATAGGCCAGGGCCTCGGGCCGGCTCACCTCGCCGAGCGACCCGCCCCGCGCCGCGTGCGCGGCCCAGAACGCGTGCTGCCCGCCATCCGAATAGGTGGTGCGCACGGCCGCACTCCCGTCCTCCACCGCCTGGGCGATCCGGGCCTCCTCGTCGGCCCGGTACGCCACGACGCGGGCCTCGCGGGCGGGGTCCTTGTCGGGCGCGAAACTGTAGCGGCCCGCGACCACGCTCACGGCGGGCTCCTCGCCCAGCGCCTCGAACCGGTCGGAGCCCGCCTTGAGCTGGCGCCAGAAGTCGATGTTCGGGTCGGTGCGGTGGCGGGCCATGTTCTGGGCCGTCATCCGGAACGGGTAGGACTGGAACTGGAACGCCGCCTGCCCCCCCGCGAAGGCCTCGCGGGCGATGGCGTAGATCTCGCCCACCACGGCGTCGGTCATGGCGAAGCATCCCATGGACGAGCACACGCCGTGGACCATCACGGCCGAGCCGGTGGAGCCGTGGGCGCGGTCGTAGGCGTTGGGATAGCCGACGTCGAAGGAGAGGTAGTAGCTCGAATTCGGGTTCATCTGGCGCTGGGGCACCGTGTAGAACCCCTCCGGGGTCTGGCGGTCCCCGGTCTTGCGCTTGGGCCCGAGCTGGCCCGACCAGCGGCAGATGGGAAACGTCTTCACGTGGACGAAGCGGCCGGACGCGGCCCGCTTCCACACCTCGATCTCGCTCTCCTTCTTGTAGGCGCGAAACAGCACCGGCGCCTGGGCCGTGGTGCCGCGCGCCTGCATCAGGGCGAGGGTGGCGGCGGGGATGGGCGCGAAGGCCTTGCCGGTCTGGGCCACGGCGAAGGCGGGCGCGGCGAGGACTCCGGCGAGGAGCGCGGCCAGGAGGACGGATCGAAGGGGCAAGACCATGCGCGGCCTGGAATGGGCGACCCGTCCGGCGCGGATGCCGTGCGATGCGAACGCCCTTTCGTATCGCATCGCATTGGGGCGGCAATAGGGGGATTTTTCAGGTTCCCCCTGCCGCCACCACGGTGTTGCGCTCCACCCGCAGCACGGCGTCGAACGGCGCCGCTCCGTCGAGCGCTCCGGCGTCCGGCAGGCACACGATGAGGCCGCGCCCGGCGCGCGCCGCGCGCAGGGCCGCGAGGCGGGGGCGGATTTCCTCGGGCTTGCGGTCTTCGAGCGCGATGGCCACCACGGCGATGTCGGGGCGGCGCACGAGGCAGCGGGCGAGGTCGATGGCGATGCGCTCGCGCGGGCCGATGGCGTTCTCGCCCAGACTCGCGCCGCCGCCGCCCAGGCCGGGCTCGACCCGGCTGTCGAGGCCGAGGCGGTAGACCGTCGGCTCCAGGCCCTCGTCGGCGAGCACCCGGCGCACCAGGTCCCGCACCCGCGCCTCGGCGCCCGCCTCCTCGCCGTTGATGCGGCCGAACAGGAGGTTCTCCTCCAGGCTCGCGGCGGCCGTGAGGGTGGCCGGATCGTAGAACTCGATGCCGCCCCGGAGCGAAGGCGGCATCAGCCGGGCGAAGGAGTGGCGCGCGGCGACGATGCGGGCCTCGAAGGCGGCGTCGACGAGGCCGAAGCGGTGGCGGGTCTCGCTGTAGCGCAAGGCGAGGCCGATGAGGCGCTTGCGGTCGCGCTGCCCCGCCGGCCCGCGCCGCCAGCCCTTGGCCTCGGGCATGCGCGTCACGAGGTCCTCGAAGAACCCGCGCTCGGAGGCGGGAAACAGCGAGAAGGCGTCGAACAGCGAATGGTCGTCGGGGAGATCCGAGAAGATCTCGCCGAGGCTGCGCGCCACCTGCAGGCCGACCTCGGCCAGGGGGCGGGCCAGATCCTCGGCCTCGAGCACCGCGCGCAGATACGGATGGGCGGCGATGCGCTCGGGCGCGAAGGCCGGCCCCACCGCCTCGCCGAACAGGATGTTCTCGCCCACCGTGGCCTGGTGGTTGTAGCGCGCCGGATCGAACGGCTCGACGAGGCGGCCGGCCTTGTCAGCGGCGAGGGCCGCCCGCACGGCGTGGCGGGCGGCCACCACGGCGCGGGCGACGGCGGGCTCGGCCCGCGGATCGACGGTGCCCTCGAGGCCGCGCGCGTACACGATGGCGTCGAGGCCCGTGAGGGAGAGGATCGCGCGCAGGTCGTCGGGCTCGTCCCCGGCCGCGTGGAGATGCGCCGCGCCGTAGAGGATGTTCTGGCGCAGGGACCCCTCGACGAGGATCGCCTCGGCGCCGGCCAGCGCGATGCGCCGGGCCCGCTCCTCGGGCGCGAAGGCGCGCAAGTCCGTCTCGCCGTAGGTGACGGCCCCGGCCGTGGGTTCGAGCTGGCCCGCGAGCAGGGCGGCCAGCGCCCGCCCGCCGCCGCCGCGCTCGCCCAGGATCGCGACGTGGCCCGGCATCGCGAGGGTGAGATCGACGGCGGCGAGGCGCTCGCCCGTCGCCGGATCGTAGGCGCCGACCCCCCGGGCGCTCAGGGCCCCGGCCTCGGGAAAGGGCGCGATGCGGGCCGGCCGTTGCGGGCTGCGGGCCTCCAGCGCCGGCAGGGCCTGGGCGAGGCCCCGGAAGGTGGCGAGCAGGTCGCGGTGGACCGTGCGCAGGTGCAGGGCGACGGCCAGCGCCACCACCGCGAGGGCGAAGCCGCCGCCCGCCGCCACCAGGGCGCCGGGGGCGACGGGCGCCCCGTCGCGCCACAGGGCGACGGCCACCACGATGGCGGGCAGGAGGATGCCGAGCGCCACGGAGGGCGCGCGGGCATAGGCCAGGGCCGATTCCGAACGCTCCAGGCGGGTCCGGACGGCCTGCCCCTTGGCGGCCAGCCGCGCGCGCTCGAAGGCGGCGGCGCCGTGGGCGCGCACGGCCGGCATCCGCCGGATGAGGTCGGTGAGCACCCCCTCGACGGTGGCGCCGGAGCGCAGGCGCAGGGTCGTGCGGGCCAGCATCCGCCGCTGGATCAGGGCGCGGGCGAGGCCGGCGGCGAGCAACCCCACGGCGACGGTGGGCACGAGGCGGGGCGCGGCGAGCCAGGCGAGGCCGAGGGCCAGGAGGGCGGTTCCCATCGCCATCGCCGGCACGAGGAGGCCGAGGCCGAACAGGGTGTCGATGCGCGCCAGCAGGTCGCCGAGGGCCTGCGCCAGGGCGCGGGCATCGTCGCGGGCGGCCGGGGGCGACCCCAGGATCGCCTCGGTGACGCGGGCGTTGAGGCGCTCCACCGTGCGGCTCTGGGCAAGGAAGCACAGGCGGGCGACGCCCCAGCCGAGGGCCGCCGAGGCGAGCGCCGCCCCCGAGAGCAGCGCGAGGGCGAGGCGCACCCGCTCGGCCGGCGCCAGGGGCCAGCCGGCGAAGAGCACGACGGGGCCCTCCCCCGCCGGGCGCCACGGCAGCAGCGCCGCCACGCGCAGGAACGCATCCGCGTGCTCGGGCGCCGCCACCAGGACGCCGACGAGGTCGCGCAGGCACAGGAGGGCGAGGAGGGCGAGGGGGCCGCCCAGCCCCAGGGTGAGGGCGATGGCCGCCCCGTGTTCCGCCGGCGCGGATCGCCAGGTGAAAGCGATCGGCTCGCGGTCCATGGGCATCCTTCGCGTGACGCCCCGCGCGCCGGAGCCTCGGGGCTGGCTTAGAGGATCGGTGCCGCCGGTGAAAGCGCGGCGGCGCACGCGCCGGGCGACCTTCGCACGCCATCTCGGCGAGCGGCCTGAGCCGTCGACTTCGGCGGGCAATCCCGGGCAGGTGAACGCCGTTCCGATGCTCGGCGGCCCATCGTGCGGCGGGCCGCCAAGCATCGCGCAAGAATTCCGGGCCCGGCCGGAACGCTGACGGAGCGCCGATGCGCGTCGGGCGCGCGAACCGTGTCGATCGCCGGGACGCGAAACACGCGAAGACCTGTGCGGCGGCGAAGGATATCTGCTATAGAACATGACTAATGTGAAGCTTGGCGACAGTTTGTAATTATTACAATTCCCGTTTGTTGAATAATTGTCACATTCCGGCGGTCATGGATTGAAGTCCGGAACCTTTTGCGCGTCCCCTGCTTGCGGCATCCCCGACGCGGGTGCTCAACGGCGCCGTCGACGGAGCGCCGGGCGTCCGCCGCAAGTCGGAAGTGGTCGCGATGTCGAAGGTGTACGGGGATGGGTTGCTGCGGGTCGCCACCGTTCTGGGCGGCCTGACGCCGCTCTGCGGCACGGGCGCCGTGGCGCAGCCCGCCGGGGTTCCGCAGGAGGTGGCGCTGTCGGAGCTGTCGGTGGCCGGTCTCGGCCTCGGCACGGGCGAGCGGGCGACGGGCCCGGTGGTCGGCTACCGCGCCACCCGGTCGGCCACGGCGACCCGGACCGACACGCAGCTGCGCGACACGCCCCAATCCGTGCAGGTGGTGCCCCGGGAGGTCCTCGAGGACCGGCAGGACGTCCGCCTGTCGGATGCCCTGGCCAACGTCAGCAACGTGCAGCCCGGCGGCACCCTCCAGGGCCGCTCGGACACCTTCCTGATTCGCGGCTTCCGCACCCAGACCTACGCCGTCGACGGCGTGCTCCTGAACCAGGCCAACAACTTCTTCTCGACCCAGCGCGACCTCGCCGACGTGGAGCGCATCGAGGTGCTGAAAGGGCCGGCCTCCGTGCTCTACGGGCGCGGCGACCCCGGCGGCCTCGTCAACATCGTCACCCGCCGCCCCACCCTGACGCCCACGGGCGACCTCACGCTCCAGGGCGGCAGCTACGGCTTCGCGCGCCTCCAGGGCTCGGTCTCGGGGGCCCTGCCGGGGACGGAGGGCTTCGCCGGCCGGGTGAGCTTCGCCGCCCAGGACGACCCCACCTTCCGGAACTTCGGCGACGACCGGTCCAATTCCCGCTTCTTCGTCGCCCCGGCCTTCACCTGGACGCCCACCGCCGACACCCGCGTCGAGTTCCTGGCCGAGATCACGCGGCAGGATTCGCAGTACGACGAGGGCCTGATCGCCCGCCGGGGCCGGGTGCCGCTCGACGATATCTCGCGCTTCTACGGCACCACGAACTCGCGCTACGCGGGAGCCTCGAACTTCGCGACCCTGCGGGTCGAGCACGACCTCACCCCGGACGTGACCCTGCGCCAGATCGTCAACGTCCAGTCCGGCTCCTTCGACGTGTTCGCCGCCCGCGCCACGGCGGTGAACGCCGCCGGCACCCTGGTCACGCGCCGGGGCTCCATCGTCAATTCGGACTTCGCCTCGGTGGACACCCAGTCCGAGATGGTGGCGAAGTTCGACACCTTCGGCCTGCGCAACACCTTCCTCGTCGGCTTCGAATACACCAACGGCTACCGCCGGCCGATCTCGCAGCAGACCACCGGAACGACGACCACGAGCTTCCTCGCCCCGGTGCCGCGCATCAACTTCGGCGCCTTCACCCTCCAGAGCGACATCAAGCAGCGGAACGACCTCTACGGCGTCTACCTGCAGGACCAGATCGATCTGGGCGCCGGGCTTCAGCTGCTGCTGGGCACGCGGATGGATTTCGGCAGCCAGTTCTACTTCAGCCGCACCCCGGCCTCGCGCACGGTCCCGCCCGAGCAGGAGCTGTTCGGCTTCTCGCCCCGCGTCGGCCTCGTCTACCGCCCCGTCGAGCCGCTGACCCTGTACGCGAGCTACACGAACTCGTTCAAGCCGCAGACCGACAACGTGCTCGGGGCGACGAATCCGCCCCCCGAAACGGGCGTGCAGTACGAGGTCGGCGCCCGCTACGACCTCGTGCCCGACCGGCTCACCGTGAGTGCCGCGGCCTTCAGCATCACCCGCCGGAACGTGTCCGTGAGCGATCCCCTCAACACCGGCTTCTCGCTGATCACCGGCGAGCAGCGCGCGGAGGGCGTGGAGGTCGACGTCGCCGGCGAGATCCTGCCGGGCTGGAAGATCATCGGCGGCTTGGGCCTCCTCGACGCCACCGTCACGAAGGACACCACCTTCGCGGTGGGCAACCGCCTCGTCGGCGTGCCCGAGTTCAGCGCCAGCCTGTGGTCGACCTACCAGATCCCCACCGGCGACTGGCGCGGCCTCGGCTTCGGCTTCGGCGCCACCCATGTGGGCGCCCGGTTCGGCGACCTCAACAACAGCTACAAGGTCGGCGCCTACACCCGCCTCGACGCGGCCGTGTTCTACGATTGGGAGCGCTACCGCTTCGCCCTCAACCTGCGCAACCTCACGGACGCCCGCTACATCGAGCAGCCGTTCAACCAGTTCAACAACCTGCCGGGCGCCCCCCTGACGGTGCTGGCCACCATCACCGCGCGGATGTGAGCCGGCGCACCGAGCCCTGTTCGTCCCGATGCAGACGTCGGGACGGTCCGCGCCCCGGCAGGCCGGCCTTCCGCGACCAGGGCCGCACGGGAACGGACGTTTCGCTCACGAGACGCGACCCGTCCGTTCTCGGCACACTCGGGTTGCCGGCCGTTGTCCGCGCACCGATCAGGCGTATTCGGGCGTCCGATCGAGGGAGCGGTCGGGCGCGCGGGCGAGGGAAAGCTCCCTGTGCTGCAACTGTCCGAGCATGAGGAGAAGCTTGTCCTTGATGCTCGTCCGCAGGAAGGGGCCGGGCGCCGTCTGCCCCGCCATCCACCGGGTCACCGTCGACCAGGCACAAGACAGCTCGCGGCACAGGTCCTCCTTCTCCAGCCCGGCCTCGCGGGCCTTGCCGACGAGGACCGCCCATTCCCGATGCTCATCGAGCCCTCCGATCTGCTCGATGTAGGCAGCCAGCATCTGCGCCCGCAGTTCGTGGATCGTCCTCTCATGGGCGACGAAGGAGGTGCGAGGTGCGGGTGCCATGTGGAATCCTCCATCGCGGGACGCGTATCGCTCCTGCGTCATGACCATTTGATTGCACGATGCAACGTTTGATGCAAGAAACGTCCTCCTTTGGACACCCGTGCCGATCGAGGCAGCCTTGAACGTCGACCTGCGCCAAGCCGAGCCCTCGGAACACGCCCGCCTCAGGAACTTCTACCTGGAACGGACGTCCTCCGCGCTCCCGTTGCCGTCAGGTAAAACGCTCGGGGACGCGATGGGCGATGGCCGCCTGCTTGTCGTCGAAGCGGATCGGCAATCGCCCATCCTCGCCGCCGCAGCGATCTTCGACTACGCGCCCAGGGGCTGGAAGACCTATGTCGGCGAACTGGCGGGTCCGTGTGTCACCGACGCGCTGGGCGGCTATGGCCCGCTGGGCGTGCAACGCATTCTCCTGGCCGCCCGCGTGCTCGGTTACGTGGCGCTCAACAGCCAGGTCGCGGCGGGCGCCTCTTCGACGCTCACCGTCGTCGTCAAGGCGAGCAATGCGCGAAGCATCGCCAACGTCGTGGCCGCGGGTTTCGTTCAGCTCGAGGATCGGCCGGAGTGGATGATCTACGACGAGCATGAATGGCACGGTTCGCCCGTGGGCACCGAATGGCTCTACTTCGTCGCGACGGATGACACCGCTCGCCAGGCCTTTGCCGATCTCGACGGCGTGGGGTTCTTCACCGGCACGATCAGCCTGTCCCGCACGAACAAGGTCACGGCACAGCCGGAAACCCTGAACCTTCGCTGCCGCCTCGGGGCCTTGCAGATGGCGCGGCACGACCTCGCGGGCATCCATGCCGGTGCGCCCGCGGGGCTCTCACCGCCTCCGAGGGACCTGTTGCCCTGATCTACCCCGGCATGGTCAGCACCAGCGGCCCGGCGCGGGTGGCGACGACGGTGTGCTCGTACTGCACCGTGGGGGCGCGGGGGTGGCCGTAGAGGGTCCAGGGGTCGCCGCCATCCTCCGCGACGGTGGCGCCCCGGGACAGGAACGGCTCGACGGTGAACACCAGCCCCTCGCCCATGATCCGGCGCTCGGAGGCGTCGGGCCAGGTGGCGATCTCCTTGGGGTCCTCGTGCAGGGACAGGCCGACGCCGTGGCTCGCGAGGTTGCGCACCAGGGTGTAGCCGTTCTGCTTCGCGAAGGCGCCCACCGCCTGCCCGATGCCGGCGAGGGGCCTGTCCGCGCCGACCTGGCGCAGGCCCGTCCACAGGGCCCGGCGCCCGTCCCGGCACAGGCGCTCGACGGCGCGGGTCACCGGCGGCACGGCGAAGGACGCCCCGGTGTCGGAGAAGTAGCCGTCGCGCTCCGCCGAGACGTCGATGTTGACGAGATCCCCCGGCCCGATCCGGCGGTCCCCCGGGATGCCGTGCGCGATCTCCTCGTTGACGCTGATGCAGGTCGCCCCGGGAAAGCCGTAGGCGAGTTCCGGCGCCGGCCGCGCGCCGTGGGCGGCGAGGAACGCCCGCCCGATCCCGTCGAGTTCGCGGGTGGTCATGCCGGGCGCGATGGCCTTGCCCATCGCCTCCAGGGTGTTGGCGACGATGCGCCCGATCCGCTTCAGGGCCTCCAGTTCGTCGTCGCTCGACACCGTCATGCCGTTTCCCCGTCGCGGAGCCGGACGCGGCTCGAATCCGCGCGGTTCTGCCAGCTTCGGGGAAGCGGGCCAAGGATGCCCGACGGCGCGTTCGCAGCCCCGCCCCCATCCGGAGGGCACATCCCCCCATAGCCCATCGCCGTCTCACCCCTTGGTAAAACCTATCCGATGGGTTATTGATGGGATATGGCGGGGACGATCTTCCGGCACGGTGCGATCCAGGTCTTCATCGCGGCTGAAGACCACCCGCCGCCGCATGTCCACGCTCACCACGCCAGCGAGGGATGGACTGCCCGGTTCAGGTTCTCGTTCCTGTCCGATATCACCGGACTCTACCGATTTCGATCGCGCCAGCTCAGACCGACCGTCGCGACCCTGAACGCGGTGGCCGACGCCATCATGGAGCATCTGCCTGCCTGTCGGCGGGAATGGTGGACCACCCACGGACCTCGGAACGGGATCGGCCTCGTCAATCGGCGCCTCGAGACGCGGTCCATCCCGGACGGCGACGGGCTACGGGCCAAGGTGGCACTCAGGCCCGCTCCACGGGCCGTCGGAATCGAGTCGGCGGCCTACGATCCCGGGAGCGGGAAAGTCACCCTGTCCCTGACCGACGGGCGAACGCTTTGCCTGACGGCGGGGCACCATATCGAGGAGGCCAGGGAATGGTGAAGCGCGACGACGACGGCTGGACCCTTCCCCGTCGAAAGCCGATCACCCCGGAGATCCTGGATCGGGCCATCGCCGACGAGAACGCGATGGCGCCGCGGGACCATCACGCCCGGGCGGCGTGGTTCGATCCGCGCCACGAGGCCGTCGTGATGATCCTGACGGATGGACGCGTCTTCGGCGCCCGGCGCGATCTCATCCCCGCCCTGCGGGAGGCGTCGCCGCAGCAGCTCGGCGGATTGTGCGTCACGGAGGATGGGGTGTTCCTGGTGGTCGCGGGGCTCGACCTGCACATCCACGTGGATGGGCTCGTGACGCGGCTGATCGAAGAATCCCCCGCCACCGTGCGGCGAGCCGGCGCCCGTCTCGCGGGGCAGACGGTGTCCGCCGCCAAGGCGACGGCCTCGGCGCGAAACGGACGGCTCGGCGGACGGCCCCGCAAGGATGCGAAAGCCGTCTGAGCCTCACGAAGCGCCCGACGCCGCCCGCTCCCCCTGCCTGCCTCGGGACGGGGGAAGCCACCCGAAGGCCCACGCCGCGAAATCCGCGCGCGCCGGGACCACGGGCGCGCCCGACCGGGCTCGGGCACCGGCCCGAATGGGGGATACCGGCTTTCGAAGAAGCCGATGCCGAAACAAAGCGCTAAGGGCATTGTCCGGGATACGGTATCCAGGGCAATGCTCCAGACCGCGCAACCGCCTGCGCCGAACCCCCGTTTCCGCCTTCCCAGTCCCCCGAAAAATCCCAACGGAACCATGTGCGAACTGCTCGGCATGAGCGCGAACGTGCCCACCGACATCCGGTTCTCCTTCGCCGCCCTGGCCCGGCGCGGCGGCGAGACCGGGCCGCATGCGGACGGCTGGGGCATCTCGTTCTACGAGGGCCGGGGGGCGCGCGCCTTCCACGAGCCGGAACCCAGCGCCCGGTCGGAGCTGGCGCGCCTCCTGCGGCGCACGCCGATCAAGAGCCGCATCGTCATCGCACACGTGCGCAAAGCCAATCGCGGCCGGGTCAACCTCGAGAACACCCACCCGTTCAGCCGCGAATTGTGGGGCCGGCGCTGGACCTTCGCCCACAACGGCCAGCTCAAGGGCGTGAAGAAGTGGCCGCTCACCTGGTTCAAGCCCGTCGGCTCCACGGACAGCGAGCACGCCTTCTGCTGGATGCTCGACCAGCTGCAGCAGCGCTGGCCCAGCCTGCCGAGCCCGGCCCGCCTCGACCGGGCGGTGGCCGATCTCTGCGCCGAACTCCACACCTTGGGCGTGTTCAACATGCTGCTGTCGGACAGCCGCACCCTCTACGCCCATTGCGGCAAGCGCCTGTGCTATCTCACCCGCTGCGCCCCCTTCGGCACCGCCACCCTGGTGGACGAGGATTGGCGCGTCGATTTCGCACAGGAGACGGGCTCGGACGACGTGGTGACGGTGATCGCCACCAAGGCGCTCACCCGCGACGAGTGCTGGACCGACGTCGAGCGCGGCCACGTGCTGTCGCTGCGCGACGGGGCCGTGCGCATCCTCAAGCCCGACGGCCGGGCGGCGCGGGCGCCCTCCCCCTGCGGCTGTTGATGCGGACGGCCGCGCAACCCTGACGGTTGCGGGCCGGGATGCGTGGCTGGACGGGATAGGCTACAACGCGTTCACACGGCGGGTGTCGCGCGCAAGGTCGCGCGCCGGACGCCCCTCCCCCGCGATCGACCAGAATACGACGAGCCATGACCCGCGACGCGATCGACACTGCCGCCGACCTCGAGCCCACGGCGGATGCCCGCCCCAACCTGTCGTCCAACATCCGGACGCATCTGGGCGAACACCTGCGCACGGTCTACGACCGCCTGCCCACGGACGAGCAGCCGACCCGCTTCGCCGAACTCATCGAGAAGCTCGAAGCCGCCCTGAAGGCGCGCGGCGAGGCCATCGAACCCGAGTTCCGCAACGGCTTGCTCGCCGCCGTGCCGTCCTTGCGCGCCTTCGCCCTGTCGCTGACGAGCAACCCCGCCCGCTCCGACGACCTCGTGCAGGACACCCTGCTCAAGGGATGGCAGCACCGCGCCCGGTTCCAGCCGGGCACCAACCTCAACGCGTGGCTGTTCACGATCCTGCGCAACATCTTCTACTCGGACCACCGCAAGCGCGTGCGCGAGGTCGAGGACCAGGACGGCTCCTACGCCGCGCGCCTGGCCACCGCCCCGCACCAGGGCGACCGCCTCGACGTGGAGGACCTCCAGACGGCGCTGGGCAAGCTCCCCCCGGACCAGCGCGAGGCCCTGGTGCTGGTGGGCGCCGAGGGCGTCTCCTACGAGGAGGCCGCCGCCATCATGGGGTGCAAGGTCGGCACGGTGAAGAGCCGCGTCAGCCGCGCCCGCGGGCGCCTTGCCGAACTCCTCGGCTACGACGAAGAGGATCTGTCCTCGGACCGCCTCATCCAGTCGGCGATGCCGAAGGACGTGTAGAGGGTTTCCCGAGCCCCCCGTTCGCGGACGGCTCCCCTCCGGCCCCAACGGCCCAGCGGACGTTTCGCGGGAGACGCTCGGGGCGTGATCGGGCGCGGGGCGCAGGGCTGCGAACCCGGATCGGCGACGCCGGCCGCGACGGCTCCACGCCGGCCAGCGTCAGTCCGGGTTCGCCTGGGCTGCGGGGTTCGCTTGGGCTGCGGGGTTCGCCGGGCTGCACTCCGGCATGACGCGGCACGAGGCAGGACCGCCTCGATCGTCCGTCAGCCGGGTTCGAAGCCCTGGTGCGAAGAGAAGGCTGACGCCGGCCGGGCGCGCCGAAGGCCCGACCGGCGGTCAGGTCCGGCCCGTTCCCGGCCCCCCTGCGTGCGCGACACACCGTTCGTCACGGGATCGCGTCCCGGAGCGCGGATGGATCCCGTCCGACGACCCGTGGAGCGAGGACGACGGGGCGACCGGTCAGTTGCGCGCGCCCTGCGAGGCGCCGATGCCGCCCAGGCCGATGCCGGTGTTGGCGCTGCGGCCCGAACCGCCGCCCATGTTGCCCATGCCGCCGTGGAGGCTGCTCACCCCCTGGCCGCGCAGGATGCCGGTGGGATCGCGCCGGGTGTTCTGGCGCGGCACCTCGATGACCTGCTCGGGCGCCTGGAAGGTCGGCGCCTGCTTCAGGGCGTTCCAGGTCCGCGTCTGCGCGGCGGCGCCCCCGAGGCCGAGGACGACGAGGGGGGCTGCGAGGACGAGGGCGGCGATGCGCATGATGATGACCTTCTGTGCAATTGGCCTACTCTCTCATCAACGTTCCGTCGTAGTAGCCTAATCCGTAGGCTTGACTGCACGCACAACAAGCACAGTGCCTTTCCACACATCACACCGCCCGGTGCCGCCGGAACCGGGATGACGGGCCGGGCGGCATTCGCTCGGCGCGCGCACCTTTTCCCGCATCCCTTTGGCGGGGTTGCACGTTGAGGCACCGCACCCGCGACCCTTCACCGCGTCGCGGACCAACGCATTCGGGAGACGCGACCCATGACCTTCAAGACTCTTCTCGCCGCCTCGGTGATCGCCCTCGGCCTGCCGATGGCCGCCCAGGCCCAGGGCCTCGTGCGCGGCGCCGAGCGCGGCGCGCAGGACGGCGCCGACGCGGCCGGTCCCATCGGCGCCATCGTGGGCGGCGCGGTGGGTGCCGCCACCGGCACGGTGGGCGGCATCCTCGGCATCGACGACCGTCCGCGCTTTCGCCAGTACGTCACCCGCGAGCGCCGCTCGTCCTACGCCTACGACGGCGACGTCCGCGTCGGCACCGTGCTGCCGAGCGCCGGCGTGACCTATTACGACGTGCCGGACGAGTACAACGCCCGCGACGCGCGCTACACCATCGTCAACGACCGCCCGGTGCTGGTGGACCGCAGCCGCCGGATCGTCGAAGTCATCGACTGATCCCACCCCGCGACCGGATTTGAGAAAGCCCCCGGCGACGGGGGCTTTTTTGTCTTGTCCGGGCGATCATTTGCGGCGCGCCGGCGCAACACTTGCGCCGTCCGGATCGTTGCACCGTCCTCAAGACGATCGGGAGATTCCACCGTGAGCGACCACCCCCTGCCCGACGCCGCCCTGCCCGAGCCGGTGCGCGACCACCTCGGCCAGCAGCTGCGCTCGGTCTTCACCACGGACGAGGCGGTGCCGGAATACCTCGGCGACCCGGTGGTGCCCCCGGCCTTCGGCCCCCAGCTCAGGCGCCTGGAAACCCGGCTGAAGACCCACGAGGAGGGCACGGTCGCCGTCGAGCACGCCCTCGACGGCCTCGTCGAGGATCTGACCGGGAAGGCGCCCTGATCAGGCGGCCGGCTTCGTCGCCAGGAGGTCGCGGATCTCGGTGAGGATCTTCACGTCGGCCGGCACCTCGGGGGCGGGCTTGGCCTCCTCGCGGCTGACGAGGCGGTTCATGGCCCGGATCACGAGGAACAGCACGAAGGCGACGATCATGAAGTTGAGCGCCACGGTGACGAACTGGCCGTAGCCGATCACCGCGCCCTGCTTCTTCGCGTCGGCATAGGCCGCGCCCTTCTGCACGCTCGACGAGAGGGCGATGTAGTAGTTCGAGAAGTCGAGGCCGCCCGTGATCGCGCCGATCATCGGCATGAACACGTCCTGCACCGCCGAGGTGACGATGGCGCCGAAGGCCGCGCCGATGATCACGCCGACGGCCAGATCGACCACGTTGCCGCGCAGGGCGAATTTCTTGAATTCTTCGAGCATCGCGGCCTCCGCGCCTGATTCCTGGCGCGAAGACTAGGCGATGCTGTTGCGGTGCAACAGGCGCGCCGCTCAGCTGTCCACGGCGCGATCGCGCTCGGAGCCGCCGGGATCGCGGTCGTCGGGCACCACGGGGGCCGGCAGGGAGGAGGCCGCCCGCGCCTCGGCCTTGGCCCGGCGGCGGTACTGCGCGGCGCCGATGGGCAGGGTGACGAGGTAGCCGAGCGCCAGCGCCACCATGGCCTCGAACGGGAACGAGATGAGGAGCCCGAAGGCCGCGACCCCCACGAGGAAGATCGGCAGCACGGCCTCCCGCGGCACCCGCTTGCCGACCGTCTTGCCGGAAAACGTCGGCACCGTGGAGACGACGAGGAGGGCGATGCACAGCATGTAGCCGAGCACCACCGGGGCGGCCCAGCGCTCCAGCGGCAGGCCGAGGAAGTGCAGGTAGAGCGGCAAGAGCACGGTGAGTGCCCCGGCCGGTGCCGGCATGCCGACGAAGAAATCCTTCTTCCAGGCCGGCCGGTTGGGATCGTCCAGCATGGCGTTGAAGCGGGCGAGCCGGAGCGCCATGGCGATGGCGAAGATGAGCGCCACGATCCAGCCCACCGAGCGCAGGTCCTTCAGGGCGAAGCCGTAGAGGATCAGTGCCGGGGCGCAGCCGAAATTGACGAAGTCGGCGAGCGAATCGAGTTCGGCCCCGAAGCGCGAGGTGCCCTTCAGCATCCGCGCCACGCGCCCGTCGATGCCGTCGAGGAAGGCCGCCGCCACGATGGCGATGACGGCGGGCTCGAACTTGCCCTCGAAGGCGAGGCGGATGGCGGTGAGCCCGAGGCAGAGCGCCATCAGGGTGATCATGTTGGGCGCGATCATCCGGAACGGCACCGGCTTGAACCGGCGCGGCCGGGGCTCGTTGGCGTCGGGGGCGAAGGGCGGGAACAGATCGTCCATGGGACCCCCTCAGATGCGGCGGAAGGCGCGCTCGGGCCCGCCGGCGAGGTCCGCCAGCACGGTCTCGCCCGCCACCGCCTTCTGGCCGAGCCCGACGAGGACGCGGGTGCCCACCGGCAGGTAGACGTCGACCCGCGAGCCGAAGCGGATGAGGCCGAAGCGCTCGCCGACGTTGAGGGTGTCGCCGGCATGCACCCAACCGACGATGCGGCGCGCCACCAATCCGGCGATCTGCACCACGCCGATGCGGAGCGGCTTGCCCCCGTGGGTGGTCTCCATCACGAGGCCGTTGCGCTCGTTGTCGTCGCTGGCCTTGTCGAGTTCGGCGTTGAGGAACAGGCCGGGGGTGTAGTGGATCTGCCCGATCTTGCCGGTCACCGGCACGCGGTTCACGTGGCAGTCGAACACGTTCATGAACACCGACACGCGCAGCATCGGCTCCTGGGGCAGATCGAGCTCAGGGGGCGGCAGCACGGTGGAGATGAGGTTCACCCGCCCGTCGGCCGGCGACACCACGAGGCCGTCGCCGACGGGGGTGACGCGCTCGGGATCGCGGAAGAAGTAGCAGACCCACAGGGTGAGGATGAGGAAGATCCAGCCGAGGAACTGGGCGAAGTACCCGCCGATCACCGTCAGCACGATGCCGATGAGGATGAACGGATAGCCCTCCTTGTGGATCGGCACGAGGGTTCGGCGAATCGTCTCGAGGAGGTCGGACATGCGGTCTTTCAGATCGTGGCCCGGCGCGGGCGCGAACGGGAATCCGGACTCCGCGCGATGGCAGGCGGGCGCGCGCGCGTCAACCTTTGGGGGGGTTGGCGTAAGGTTGGGGCGAGAGCGAGAGCGATGCAGCCACGCGGGACGATGTGATGCTTGGCCCCCCTCCTCCCAGGCAGGGCGATCGCATATGACCGCTGGTGTCATTCCGGGGCGCCGCAGGCGAACCCGGAATCCAGAGCCGCCGACAGCGCAACACCTTGCAAAACCGGTGTTTCTGGTTCCCGGGTTCCGCTGCGCGGCCCCGGGATGACAAAGCGTTGCGGGCATTCTCGAGATCTCAAACGCGATATGCGACCGCCCTGCCCGGAGGGAGAGGGACAGGGTGAAGTGTGAGACCTTCCCGGAGAGTTCGCACACCTCACCCCGCCCCTCTCCTTCCAGGCAGGGCGATTTCCAGGCAGGGCGATCGCATATGGCTTTTCGGGGCGGCCGGAAGGCCCGTGGCACTCCGTCATCCCGGGGCCGCGCAGCGGAACCCGGGATCCAGAACCACAGGTTTCGCCAGGCTTCACACCGTCTGCGGCTCTGGATTCCGGGTTCGCCTGCGGCGCCCCGGAATGACGGTGTGGTCCATACGCGATCGCCCTGCCTGGAAGGAGAGGGCGGTGCGTTCGCTCGCCCTGATGCGAACACTGGATTCGGCAGGAGGGCTACGCCCAACGCCAAGGTGGGGGAGACAGTGACCGATCACGCAATCCAGATGAAGAACCCCGCCCATCCGGGCGCGTTCGTTCGGGACCTCACGGAAGAACTCGGCCTGTCGATCACCGACGCCGCCATTGCCCTCGGAGTGCCCCACCCGACCCTGTCCGATCTGGTCGATGCACGGGCCGCCCCGTCGCAGGGCATGGCGTTGCGCGTCGGGAAGGCGTTCGGCGTGTCACGGGAGACGCCGATGCGCCGGCCGTCGCCGTTGCAGTCGACGCGGTCGGCGGCGAGACCGCCCCAACGAAGCTGTTGCCGTGTCTCGAAGGCTCACAGGCGAGGCCGATGTCGGCCTTTCGAAGGTTTGTCGAAGCTAATCGTATGCCTGGCACTCGAGCACCGGACGCTTATCCCATGAATTTCCAGGGAATGTCCGATGCATCGCGGCTCAATGCCAACGACCGAAGCGAGCCCGTGACACCGCGGGGAGCCGCTCGACGTGTTTGATGCTAGAAATAAAGTCATTAAGATCAAAAAAGTATTAACGATGACTGACCATTCATTCACCACCGCTTAAATTTCTTGAGCGATACAACGGACACGACTGCCCGTGAAATCGCAGTTCCCTTCTCCGAAAACGGCAACCGATAGGCCACGACGATGCCACGCGACAGGGCTGTGCCAAGAACGCCCCCCCTCACCAATCTTCGCGCCAGATTTTCCGGCGTCGCCTCCAAGGCGACGTTGTCCATCGTCGGCTCCCTGTTCTTGGTCCTGATCTGTCTGTCCCTCTACTTGTTTTCGGGCCAATCCCAGGAAGTCGAGGCGACGGTCAGGTTGCGCGCGAGCAACCTCGGCAAGGCGACCTCCCAGACCGTGAGCAATTGGCTGCTCGGCAAATCCGAGTTGGCGGAAATGGCCGCCCAGCAGATCACCAAAGGCATGGATGACCGCCAGATCGACAAGGTCCTGGCCTCGCCGGCCATGACCAAGTCGTTCGTTCTCAGTTCCTTCGGCGACGTGAGCGGCAATTATACCAAGATTCCGAAGGGCCCCATCAAGCCGGGCTACGATGCCCGCGAGCGGCCCTGGTTCAAGGCCGCGGTCCAGGCCAAGGGCTTCGCCATGACGGAACCCTATCTGGCCGCCAGCACCCAGAAGATGACCATCACGATCTCGGCTCCCGTCTATGACGAGAGCAAGGAGCTGTTCGGCGTGATCGGCAACGACTTCGATGTCGCCGCCCTGTCGAAGATGATCAACGAAGTCGATATCGGCGGCTTCGGCTACGCCTACCTCGTCTCGAAGACGGGAAAAATCCTCGTCCATGCGAAGTCCGATCTCCTCGGCAAGCCGCTGTCCGAGCTGGTCTCGGGCAATCTCCCGTCGATCGGACCGGATTTCACCGAGGTGACGGAGAATGGCCGCCCCACCCTCATGACCTTCGTTCGCGTGCCCAACCTGCCGCCCGCGCTGGAGTGGTACCTCGCGCTGTCGATCGACGAGGCCAAGGCCTTCGCCCCCGCCCAGCGCCTCAAGTTCGTGATGATCGTCGCGACGCTTTCGGCCCTGCTCATCGTCGCCCTGGTCGTCAGCCAGCTCCTGTCACGTACGGTCGCCCGCCCCCTGGGGAGCCTGGTGAGCGTTCTGCAGCACATGTCCGCCGGTCACATCGACACCGAGATCAAGGCCGCCGCACGGAACGACGAGATCGGCGCCGTCGGAAGGGCGGTGGAGGGCATCAAGGCGATGGTGGCCCAGAAAGCCGCCGACGTGGCCGAGCGTGACCGGATCGCCAAGGAAGCCGCCGTTCTGGAGCGTCAGCGCACGATGATGGAGATGGCCAACACGTTCGAGACCTCGTTCGGCAGCGTCATCGCGCTGGTGGCTTCGTCGGCCACGGAGCTTCAGGCCACGGCCCAGCAAATGACCTCGGCCGCGCATCAGACGGCCGGTCAGTCGACCACCGTGGCGGCTGCGGCCGAGCAGGCGGCGACCAACGTCAACACCGTCGCGGCCGCGGCCGAGGAACTCGGATCGTCGGTGCAGGAGATCGGGCGTCAGGTCGATGGCTCCGCCAACCTCGCGCGGTCCGCCGTGTCCGAGGCCGGCGAGACCCGTCTCCTGGTCCAGGAACTGAGCGGCAGTGTCGCGCGCATCGATGCGGTGGTGGAGATGATCTCGACCATCGCGAGCCAGACGAACCTGCTCGCCCTCAACGCCACCATCGAAGCGGCGCGCGCCGGGGAAGCGGGCCGCGGCTTCGCCGTCGTCGCCGCCGAGGTGAAGGAACTCGCCAACCAGACGGCCCAGGCCACCAAGGAAATCTCGGGCCAGATCGCGCGGATCCAGGAGTCCACCGAGCAGACGGTGCGCGCCATCGGGGGGATCTCGGGCCGCCTTCAGGAGATCAACGGCGTGGCGACCGCCATCGCGGCGTCGGTGGAGGAGCAGGGGGCCGCGACGCAAGAGATCGCGCGCAACGTCGCGGAAGCGGCGGCCGGAACGAAGGAGGTCACCTCCAACATCTCCGGCGTCGCAGGCGCCGCCGAGGAAACCGGCGCCGCCGCGGCGCAGGTGCTCGCTTCGGCCTCCGAACTCTCGCGTCACTCCGAGTATCTCTCGACGGAGGTCCGCCGCTTCCTGGCGACCGTCCGGGCCGCCTGAGCCCCGAACGACACAAAACCGCGTCGCGTTTGGACGGACGACACCGACAAGGGGGAAGCCGTCCGGCGGCTTCCCCCTCGAAACGAATCCGGCGCGACGGCCCCGAGGGCCGCGCGCGCGGAACGCCCGCTACTCTTGCCGCTACTCTTGCCGCTACTCCGCCGGCTCCACCGCCCGCACCACACCCACGCGTCCCGCCTCACCGTCCGCCCGCTGCAACACTTCCAGCGCCGCATCGGCCTCCCGCTGCCGGCTCCACAGGGACGCATAGACGCCGCCGGCATCGAGCAACCCCTGGTGCGCCCCCCGCTCGACGATCACCCCCTTGTCCAACACCAGAATCTCGTCGGCGTTGACCACCGTCGAGAGCCGGTGGGCGATGACGAGGGTGGTGCGGTTCTGCGAGATGGTGTCGAGGGCGTCCTGGATCTCGCGTTCTGTGAAGCTGTCGAGGGCCGAGGTCGCCTCGTCGAGGACGAGGATCGGGGGGCCCTTGAGGATGGTGCGGGCGATGGCGACACGCTGCTTCTCGCCGCCCGACAGCTTGAGGCCGCGCTCGCCCACGGGGGTGTCGTAGCCCTCGGGCAGGGCCGAGACGAAGCGGTCGATCTGGGCCAGGGACGCGGCCTCGCGCACCTGGGCATCCGTCGCGTCCCAGCAGCCGTAGCGGATGTTGTACCCGATGGTGTCGTTGAACAGCACCGTGTCCTGCGGGACCATGCCGAGGGCGGCGCGCAGCGATCCCTGCGTGACCCCGGCGATGTCCTGGCCGTCGACGAGGATGCGCCCGGCCTGCGGCTCGTAGAACCGGAACAGGAGGCGGGACAGGGTCGACTTGCCCGCCCCCGAGGGGCCCACGATGGCGACCGTCTTCCCCGCCGGCACCGTGAAGGAGACGCCGCGCAGGATCGGCCGGGCGGGGTCGTAGGCGAAGCGCACGTCGCGGAACTCCACCGCGCCGCCCCGGGCCTGGAGGGCCTTCGCGTCCGGCCGGTCGGCGATCTCGGGGTTGCGGTGGAGGATGAGGAACATGTCGTCGATGTCGATCAGCGCCTGTTTGATCTCGCGGTAGATCATGCCCATGAAGTTGAGCGGCATCGACAGCTGGATCAGCATGGTGTTGACGAGGACGAACCCGCCGATGGTGGTGCGCCCGGCCATGATGTCGCGCGCGGCGAGCCACATCACGATGGTCATCCCAATCGTGAAAATGACCGCCTGGCCGGCGTTGAGGACGGCGAGCGAGACGTAGGTCTGCGTCGAGGCCTTTTCGTATTTCGCCATGGAAGCGTCGTAGCGCTCGGCCTCGCGGCGTTCCGCGCCGAAGTACTTCACGGTCTCGAAGTTGAGGAGCGAATCCACCGCCTTGGTGTTGGCGTCGGTGTCGGAGGCGTTCATGCGGCGGCGGATCGCGATGCGCCACTGCGTCGCCTTCCAGGTGAAGCCGAGATAGGCCGCCACCATCACGAACACGACGGCTGAGTAGATCCAGTCGAACTCGTAGGCGAGCACGCCGATGACGAGGACGAACTCGACGATGGTCGGCACGAGCGTCAGCACCATGAGGCGCGACAGCTCCTCGATGCCGCCCCGGCCCCGCTCCAGCACCCGGGTCAGGCCGCCGGTCTTGCGCTCCAGATGGAAGCGCAAGCTGAGCCGGTGCATGTGCTCGAAGGTCTGCAGGGCGAGGCGCCGCACGGCGTGCATCGCCACCTTGGCGAACAGCCCGTCGCGCACCTGCGTCAGCCCCGCCATGGCGATCCGCGACAGGCCGTAGAGCCCGATGAGCACCATGGGCGCGGCGAGCAGCCCGGTGGGGATCGCGTCGCCCGCCTTGCGGTCGGTCATCGCCACCAGGGCGTCGGTGGCCCACTTGAAGGTGAACGGGGTCACCATGGTGACGAACTTCGCCACGAGGAGCAGGCCGAACGCGAGGAACACCCGGCGCTGCAGGTCGGGCCGGCCGTAGGGCCACAGGTAGGGCCAGAGGCGGCGATAGGTCGCGACGAGGCCGGGGCGGGCGGGCGGCGTCGGGCCGCCGGCCGCCGCTTGCGCGGGGTCGGGCGTCATGGGGTTTGCGTCTCGGTGCGGCGGGATTTGGAACGGATATAAGCCGGCCCGCGCGCGATGACAGCCGCGTGCCGGCGCAAGGCCGCCCCGCGCCGGCGCGCGGGGCCGATGCGCCGTTCCGGAATCGCGGTTTTCGGGCGATGCGCCGTTCCACGCCGCCGCGCGTGGGACGGGCTCAGCCGCGCCGTTCGGCCCCCGCCACCGCCGCCGTGCCGTCGCTCGGCAGCACGAAGATCTGGCCCGGATAGATCCGGTCCGGGTTGCGGATCTGCGGCTGGTTGGCGTCGTAGATCACCGTGTAGCGGGTGCCGCGCCCGTAGATGCGCCGGCTGATCTGCCACAGGCTGTCGCCCCGCACGATCCGCGCCGTGCCGATCTCGGGCACGAACACCGTGCGGGGCGGCTCCGGCGCCGGCTTCGGTTCGGGAGCTGCGCTCGGCCTCGCCTCGGCCTTCGGCTCCGTCGCCGTCATCGCCTGGGCGGGGGGCGCGGCCTCGGCCGGGGGCCGTGGCGCGGGCGGGTTAAGCGTTTGCGGCACAACGGCAATCCGGGCCGGCGGGGCGGCGGGTTCGGGCGTCGCGGTCGCGGTCCGGGCGGCCGCCTTGGGTGGGGTCGGCTTGCCCGCGGGGACGGAGAACGGCACCTCGGAGCGGGCCTTCACCTTGCCCGAGACGGGGTCGACCTCATCGACCCGGATCGCGTACGCGCCCGGCTGGACGCCCCGCCCGATGGTGAAGGCGACGCGCCCGTCCGCCCCGGCGCTGCCCGGCGCCACGAGGGTGTCGTTGAGGTAGAGCCGCACCGTCGCGCCGGGCTGGGCCTGGCTCGTGACGTAGAGCCGTCCGCCCTCCTCCGCCTCGACGCTGACGATCTTGACCGGGCTCGCGGCGGCGGCCCGCTCCTTCTCCGGCGCCTTGCCTTCGGGCGCTGCGCCGGCCTTGGGCTTCGCCTCCGCCCTGGCGGACCCGTCCCGCGGGCCCGCGGCGACGGGTGCGGGTGGGGGGGGCACGGGGTCGGGCTGCGAGAGCACCACCGTCGGCTTGTCGGGAGACGTCAACGCGATCAAGGGCTTGGCGTCGCGCTTGGCGGCGACCACCACGGCCACGCTGTCGCGCGAAACCAGGGACCGGCCGTCGGCGCCGGTGGAGCGCAGGGTGATCTCACTGCTGCCGGGGAACAGGGCAGGCGGCACGATGGCGAACTGTCCGGACGGATCGACGAGCGCACGGGCAATGGGCTGGTTGTCGCGCAGCAGCTCAACGGTGGTGTTGGGCGCAGCCCGCCCCGCGATGACCGCCTCGCCCGACGGCTCGACGCGGATGATGTCGAAGGTCGGCGCGGACGCCTCGGTGCCGGTCGCCGGAGAGGCCGCCGCCGCCGGGCCCGGATCGTCCTGCGACGCCCGGGCGGGCGGCCGGTCCGGCTCCGGCGGCCGGTCCGACCGGGGCTTTCCCGGCAGGGCGGGCTGCCCCTCCCCGGAGCCCGGCGGATCGGCGGCGAGGGGGGCGACCCGGCCCTCGGACGCACCGAATCCGTGCTTGAACAACTCGCTCGCGCCGTAGAGGGTGACGACGAGGGTGAAGCCGCCCAGAAGCCCCACGCAGGCGAGGAAGATGCTCCGTCGCAACTCCGCCGTCATGACGCACCACTCCCTCTTCCACCGCCCGGGTGGCGAAACCGGACTCGACCCTCGATCTGCCCCGGCGACAAATCGTTATTTGATGGCGATATATTAACGAACATGACCGGAACACCAAATCCCGACGGCCTTTTCAAGGCCGAATCTCCCATAAAATCAGCATTTTGGCCCGTGGACGACGCGCTCCCGCGAGGCTTGGCCCGGATGGGAGGCGGCGCATGGCACCGTTGAGGACGGTCTGCGTCTATTGCGGCTCGGGGTTCGGCGGCGACCCCGCCTTCACGGCGGCGGCCGAGACCCTGGGCAAGGCCCTGGCCCAGGCCGGCCTCGGGCTTGTCTATGGCGGCGGGAATGTCGGCCTCATGGGCACGGTGGCCCGCGCCGTCCTCGAGAACGGAGGCCATGTCACCGGCATCATCCCGAGCTTCCTGAAGTCCCGCGAGCGCATGCTCGACGAGATTCAGGAGACCATCGTCGTCGAGGACATGCACACCCGCAAACGCCTGATGTTCGAACGCTCCGATGCGTTCGTAGCCCTGCCGGGCGGCATCGGCACCCTGGAGGAGTTGGTGGAGCAGCTGACCTGGGCGCAGCTCGGCCAGCACAACAAACCGATCCTGCTGCTCTCCGTAGCCGCGTTCTGGACGCCGCTCCTGACGCTCCTCGATCATATGCGGGCCCAAGGGTTCATCCGGGAGGGGCTCGACCTCAACTACCTCGTGGCCGACGAGGCCAGCGACGTGGTCGGGATCCTGCGCGAGGCGGCGGCCGCTTCCCCGCCCGCCCCACAGGCCGAGGCGTTCGTGACCGAACGGCTCTAACCCTTTGCCTGTCATGCATCTTTGCAACGAAGCGATGGCAGCTTCGTCGCGGAGGGCACTTGGGTCCTCTCAAACCACATCGGTCGCCATCGACCGGGGGAGCACTCGCAAGTCCGGTGGCTGGCTCGAGTCGATCGCGCCGATGAGAGCGGGCTTCAGGTAGTAGCGCCGAGCCAGATCAGGGGCTGACCTTGGCGGGCGGTCGGCCGGCCGGCGCGATCAAGACGCCACGCTCCAGGTGGTCCCGTCCTTGCCGTCCTTCACGGCGACGCCCATGGCCAGCAACTCGTCGCGGACACGGTCGGAGGCCGCCCAGTCCTTGGCGGCCCGGGCCGCGCGGCGCGCCTCGATCAGGGCCTCGACCCGCGACACGTCCACCCCCGCGGCCTGGATGCTGCCCTGGTCGCGGGCCGATTTGGTCTGGACGAGCAGGCCCATGAGGTTGGCGCCGGCCTTGAGACTCGCGGGATCGTCCAGGCGGTGGAGTTCGGCGAGCGCCGAGGCGGTGTTGAGGTCGTCGGTCAGCGGCTCGAGCACCGCGGCCGGGACCTCGTCCAGGGGCGCGGCATCGCCGACGATCCCGTACCAGCGCTCGATGGTCCGGCTCGCCTCCTCCAACCCACGCAGCGTCCAGTCGATGGGCTGGCGATAATGCGTCTTGAGCATGGCGAGACGGGCCACCTCGCCGGGCCAGTCATTCAGCACGTCGCGGATGGTGATGAAGTTGCCGAGCGATTTCGACATCTTCTCCCCCTCAACCTGCAGGAAGCCGTTGTGGAGCCAGACATTGGCCATCACGTCGGTGGAAAAGCAGCAGCGCGACTGGGCGACCTCGTTCTCGTGGTGGGGGAAGATGAGGTCGATGCCGCCCGCATGGATGTCGAAGGTCTGCCCCAGGTGCTTCCACGACATGGCGGAGCACTCGATGTGCCAGCCGGGACGACCGGGTTCGGACAGTCCGCACGGCGAGGGCCAGGACGGCTCGCCGGGCTTGGAGGGCTTCCACAGGACGAAGTCCAGGGGCGAGCGCTTGTAGGGGGCGACCTCGACGCGGGCGCCGGTCTCCATCTCGTCGAGGGGCCGCTTCGACAATCCGCCGTAATCTGGCATCGAAGGCACGTCGAACAGCACGTGACCCGCCGCCACGTAGGCGTGACCGGATGCCACCAAGCCCTCGATGATGGCGATCATCTCGGCGATGTGGTCGGTGGCGCGCGGCTCGACGAAGCGCGGGCGCTCGCCCGCCACGTTCACATCCTCCGGCATCAGCACGCCGAGGGCGCGGATGTCGTCGTGGAAGGCGTCGAGGGTCCCATCGGTGAGTTCGCGGATGGTGATGCCACGCTCCGCCGCACGGGCGTTGATCTTGTCGTCCACGTCGGTGACGTTGCGCGCGTAGGTGACGTGCGCCGGACCGTAGAGATGGCGCAGGAGCCGGAACAGCAGGTCGAAGACGATGATCGGGCGGGCGTTGCCGATATGGGCCGCGTCGTAGACCGTCGGACCGCAGGCGTACATCCGGACATGGCTCGGATCGATGGGCGCGAACGCGGCCTTCTGCCGGGTCAGCGTGTTGTAGAGCCGCAACATCGGGGCCATGAAACCGTCCCTCGTCCCTTCGGCAGGCCGCCGCGCCTCGACCGCCCCTAGCGCCTTGGTTCTTCGCCACTTCCCGGCGTCGGTACCCCGGAGTGACCGGCCCGTCCAACGGACGGGGGCCGCGCCGCACCGCACGCCTGTTGCACGAAGGCGACGGTCCCGCAGGCCGTCCTGGGCTAACCCGAACCCATGAGCAATTCGAGAACAGCGCCGCTCCGCCGCCTATCGAAAGCGATCCGGGGCGGAAAGGGTTTGTTTACCTGGACCCATGAGATTTCCCTCAACCCGAATCCCCTCACCGAGGTCCTGCCCATGCGCCGTCCGGCCGCCGAAATCGGCACCCTCCTCGCCATCGCCCTGATCTCCTCCACCGCTCTCGCGGGCGGGGACGGCGAAAGCCCCGCCAAGGCCGTGCCGCAGGTCGAGAAGACCTTCCTGATCCCGGCCGGCGAGGGCTACGGCGTCGGTGATTGCCTCAGCAACGGCGAGAGCAGCTGCGGACAAGTCGTGGCCAATGCCTGGTGCGAGGCGCAAGGTTTCGCGTCCGCGGCCTCCTTCGGCGTCGCCGCGCAGGACGAGTACACCGGCGCGATCCCCAGCGTCCCCGTGATCAAGCAGGCCGAACGCCCGATCCGCATCACCTGCCAGGATTGAGCGGCCGGACGGCATGCCGAGAAGAGCTATTTCTTCATGGCATCGGCGCATCGCGGTGGCGGCTCCGTGCCCCATGGCATGAGCGGCACGGCCGAGGTGGAGTTCTTGGGCGAACCCTGAATCACCTTATCCGAATAGACCATATAAATCAGCGTATTACGCTTGGCGTCGCAGCCCCGCACGATCTGCATCGACTTGAAGATCAGCGAACGGCGTTCGCTGAACACCACTTCGCCCTGACCGAGCTTGTCCTTGAACTGCACGGGACCGACTTGACGGCAGGCGAGGGAAATGTCCGAGACGTCCTCGGCAAGCCCCAGCGTGCCTTTGATGCCGCCCTTCTCGGGCTGGGTGTACCAGCAAGCGACACCGGCTACGGCCGGATCGTCGATGCCGTAGACCACGAGCTTGTCGTTGGGCGTGAGCGGACGCCAGACCGTCGATTTGTCGAAGATCCGGTCGGCGTCGTCCGCGCTCGCGGGCGTGGCGCCGACGAGCGCTCCCGCCACGAGGGCAGCAGCGCCCATTCCTCCTGTGAGACCCCGAAGCCACATCATCGCGCATTCCCCCCAACTCGGCTGGGGCGCATGTGGGAAGGCTGTCGCCCCCGCGCGAGGGCGAGTACAAAACTTCCGCTTCGCCGCCGCGCCGATTCTCGGCGCCGGCTAGGTTCCACTCCCGATCCTGTCAGGCCATGCCGCTGATCCTTCCGCAGATCCGCACGCTCGTCCGGGCGATTGCCATGACCCTCGTCACCTTCGGGACGGTGGGAACGGCCCAGGCGCAATCGTCCGAGGCCTGCCTGCGTTACCGTTCGGAACTCGCCAACCTGAGTGACGGAGCCAGCACGGCCCGCGCGCTTCAGAACGAGATCGGCCGGCTGAACGCGTATTACCGGACCTTGAATTGCGAGGGCGGCCGGTTCCTGTTCTTCGATTCCCGACCGCCGCAATGCGGGGCCGTGGAGCAGCGCATCCGAGCCCTCAATGCGGGTTACGGCGCCGAGAACGGCGAGGTCACGGCCGCGCGCCGCCGGCAGCTCACGGCGGCCGTGGCGTCCGCCTGCACGGACACGGCGAGCCGCGTGGCGCTCAACGCCCTGGACGGAGCGTCGCGCGAGCAGCGTGCCCGGGGTGGCGCCCAGGTCATCTGCGTGCGCACCTGCGACGGCGCCTACTTTCCCATGGCCAATCTGCCCGACGGGCGCGAAGGTGCCGACGACCTGTGCCAGGCCCTGTGCCCCGGAGCCGAGGCCGTCGCCTACTCGATGCCCCACGGCGACGATGCCCTGAGGCACGCCGCGACGCTCCGAGGCTCGAAGGCCTACGTGTCCCTCGCCAACGCCTTCAAGTTCCGCACGACCTTCACCCCGAACTGCTCGTGCAAGCGCGAGGGCCAGAGCTGGGCCCAGTCCCTCGTCAAGGCAGAGAGCATGCTGGTTCGGCACAAGGGGGACATCTTCGTCACGCCCATGCAGGCCGAGGCCCTGTCGCGGCCGAAAGTTCGTCTGACCCTGGTCGGGCGGGCGGACAAGACGGCTGCGGGCTTGGCGGCCGATGCCGCCACGCGCACGGGCCTCGTGACCAACGAGACCGGTGCGCCGGCGGAACCTGCGACTCCTGTCGCCAACGAGGAGCGCCAAGCCGTCCGGATCATCGCGCCGAACCTGTTCTCGGTGCAGGGGCCGGGCCGCGCGGCCACGCCCTGACCCAGGCTGCGGGGCGCCCCGACGGGCTCACTGTCTTGGTCCCACCGGGAACCATCCAGGCTCCATTCTGTTCCGAAGGCCTCATCCACAGCCGTGAGTGCCCTCGATGCGGATCATCCGCCTGCTTCTCCTCACCGGTACGATCTTGCCGACCCTGGCCCTGTCCGGCCCGTCATGGGCGGATCCGGCGCGGATGGGAGGTGTGCAGTTCGCTCAGGGCGGACCGGACGGCGAGGGACCGCGTGGCGGCCCCCCCCCGGGCCGCGAGCGCTCCGAGCCTCGTTCGGAACGCCAGGAACGGCCGGACCGTCAGGAGAGGCCGTCGCCCCGCCAGGAGAGGCCCGAGCCCCGCCAGGAGAGGCCCGAGCCCCGCCAGGAAAGGCCGGAGCGCATCGCTCCGCGCGAGGACCGGCCGCCGTCCGAGCGGCCGGCACAACGGCAGGAGCGTCCGGAAAGACCCGACAGGCAGGAGCGGCCCGATAGGCAGGAGCGGCCAGAACGACAGGAACGCCCGGACAGGCAGGAGCGTCCGGCGCGCGAGGAGCGCCGTCCGGATCAACGCGAACCGGCGGAGCGGCCGAATGCACCGGCGCAACGCGAGCGTGCGCCCGAACCGAGCCGGCCGGCGGAGCAGGCTCCGGGCCGGGGAACAGAGCCGGGTCGTCGCACGCCCGGCACAGAGCCGGTACGACCGGATGCCCCCGGTCGACGCAGTCCGGAGGCTGGCCCGGCCGAGCGGCAGACGCCTCCGAATCCGGCCCAGCCGACCGCTCCGACACCGCCGACGTCCGCCGATCCGCGTGTGCCCAATCCCGTGCAGCCCGCACGGCCCGGACAGCCCGTCGCACCTTCTCCTCAGGACGCTCCCCAGGCTGCTCCTCAGGTCGCGCCCAATGCCCGACCTGGCGTACCCGGCCGTCCGTTCACGCCCCCCGGTGCGCCGGGGGCCGAGGGTCGAGACGGGCCGACCGGTACAGGGCGTTCGGACGAACGCGGACGGGATACGTCTCCCGATCGCACCGACCCCCGTGTCCCACGCGATCCGGAGGGTGCCCGCGACCGGCGCGATCCCCGCGATCGGGGTGACGCACGAGGTTCGCGCGACGACGATCCGCGGGGTGGCGACCGCCGCAGCGGCGTCGACGATGAGCGCCAGGACCGCGAGCGGCGCGACGCGTTCGAACGCGGCGGCCCGCGCCAGGGCTTCAACGCGCCAGGACGCCCCGGCTACATTCCCGGTGGCTTTCGCGACGACGACGAGACCCGCGATTTCGACCGGGTCCGCCGGGACCGGCGGGAGTTCCAGGAGGACGGGCGGACCTACATCCGCGAGCCCGGCCGCATCATCGTGCGCGATCGCGACCGCACGTTCATCCGTCACGACGAGAACGAGCGGTTCCGTGATCTGGGCCGCGACGGCTACCGCAGCGAGCGCCGTGGCGGCGACACCGTCACCTATCTCGACCGCCCGGACGGCGCACAGATCGTCACCATCGTCGACGACGATGGCCGGCTCGTGCGGCGGTCTCGCCGGTTCCGCGACGGCCGTGAGGTCGTGATCATCGACAACAGCTTCAGCGGCCCGCGTCGTCCGATCTACGAGGACGTGGTCGATCTGCCCCCGCCCGACATCCGAATCCCGCGCGAGCGTTACGTCGTGGATTACGAGGGTGCCGACGAGGGCGCCGTCTACGAGGCCCTCTCGGCCCCGCCGGTGGTGCCCCTGGACCGGCGCTACACGCTGGATCAAGTGCGCTACAGTCCGCAGCTGCGGGCCCGTATGCGCAGCGTGGACATCGATACCATCACCTTCGAGACCGGGTCGTTCACCGTGACGCCGGACCAGGCTTCACGCCTCGCCACCATCGCGGCGGCGATGAATAAGGCCATCCGGGCCAATCCGCAGGAGGTTTTCCTCGTGGAAGGCTACACCGACGCGGTGGGGTCCGATGTCGACAACCTGTCTCTGTCGGACCGACGAGCACAGTCGGTGGCGACGGTTCTGACCCAGAACTTCCAGGTTCCGCCCGAGAACCTCACGACCCAGGGCTACGGCGAGCAGGCTCTCAAGGTGAACACCCAGGGCCCGTCCCGCGAGAACCGCCGCGTTACCGTACGGCGGATCACGCCACTGATTCAGCAGCAGGCAGGCTCCCCGCCGCCGCGGTGACGATCGGACGGGCCGTGTCATCCGTGGCACGGCCCGTTCCTTCCACAACCTTCGCCTCCGCGACGGTGCGGGTGTACCAATTCTCCCTCATATGCCGCGCGTCGCCCGGGGCGAACGTCATCGAATGGCGTCGGCTCCGCTCATTGCGCGCGGCGGCATCGGATCGCCTCCCCTAGGAGCCGGAATGGACGAGGCAACGCCCCGCTCGATCGAGGCCGGGACGCCGGCTTTCCGGCGCACCACCCTGGCGCTCGCCGCGGCGGGATTTTCCACCTTCGCGGTGCTCTACGGCGTGCAGCCGTTGCTGCCGGTCTTCGCCGACGAATTCCACGTCTCGCCGGCCGAGAGCAGCCTGGCCCTGTCGCTTCCCTGCGCCACCCTCGCCCTGGCCCTGCTCGTGGTGAGCCCGCTCTCCGAGGTCTGGGGACGCAAACCCGTCATGGTCGCGTCCCTGTTCGCCTCGGCACTGCTCACCATCGTGGCGGTCATGGTGCCGAGCTGGCACGGTTTCCTCGCCCTCCGCGCCCTGACGGGGCTGGCCGCGAGCGGCCTGCCGGCCGTGGCGATGGCCTATCTCAGCGAAGAGATGCACGGGCGCGCCATCGGCCTGTCCATGGGGCTCCTCATCGGCGGCAATGCGCTCGGCGGCATGATCGGCCGCCTCGTCGCCGGCATCATCGCCGATCACGCCTCCTGGCGGTGGGGCCTCGGCACCATCGGCGTGCTGGCCCTGTTCGCGGCCATCGCCTTCCTCGTCAGCCTGCCGGATTCGAAGCGTTTCACCCCCAACCGGATGCGCTGGCGCGAGGTGCCCGGCACCTTCGGCCAGCACTTTCGCGATCCGGGCCTGCCGTGGCTGTTCGCCGAGGCGTTCCTGCTCATGGGCGGGTTCGTCAGCGTCTACAACTACATCGGCTTTCGCCTGCTCGATCCGCCGTTCGACCTGAGCCAGACCGCCATTGGGGCGATCTTCGTGGTCTACCTGTTCGGAACGTTCTCATCGGCGCTCACGGGCGAGATCGCGAGCCGCCTCGGACGGCGCAAGGTGCTGTGGCTCGCCATCCTGCTGGGCTTGGCCGGCATCGCCATGACCCTGTCGAGCCAGCTCTGGCTCATCATCCTCGGCATCGTCGTCGTCACGGTGAGCTTCTTCGGCGCCCATTCCGTGGCGAGCAGCTGGATCGGCCGCCGGGCCCTGCGCGACCGCGCCCAGGCCTCGTCGGTGTATCTGTGCCTGTACTATCTCGGCTCGTCGGTGCTCGGCACGGCGGGCGGCTGGTTCTTCGCCCATTCGGGGTGGACCGGCGTGGTGGTGTTCTTCGCGAGCCTCTACGGGCTGGCCCTCGCCATCGCGCTGCGCCTCTCGCGCCTGCCCCCTCTGGTGCCGACGGAGTCCTGAGACGGGCTCGCGCGACGCGAGCCCGTCGTGCGCTCAGATGTGGATCGCGCGTTTGGCGACCGCCAGGGCGGCTTCCTTGACGGCTTCCGTCAGGGTGGGGTGGGCGTGGCAGGTGCGGGCGACGTCCTCGGCGGAGGCGCCGAACTCCATCGCCACGGCCACCTCGGCGATGAGGTTGCCCGCATCCGCGCCGACGATGTGGACGCCGAGCACCCGGTCGGTGATGGCATCGGCGAGGATCTTCACGAAGCCGTCCGTGGTGTGGTTGACCTTGGCGCGACCGTTGGCGGTGAAGGGGAATTTTCCGCTGTTGTAGGCGATGCCGTCCTTCTTCAGCTCTTCCTCGGTCTTTCCGACCGAGGCGACCTCCGGGTAGGTGTAGACGACGTTGGGGATCACCCCGTAATTGACGTGGCCCGACTGGCCGGCGAGCAATTCGGCGACCGCCACGCCCTCGTCCTCGGCCTTGTGGGCCAGCATCGGTCCGCTGATCACGTCGCCGATGGCGTAGATGCCGGTGACGTTGGTGGCGTAGTGGCTGTCCGTCTGGATGCGACCCTTGTTGTCGAGGCCGACGCCCACCGTCTCCAGCCCGAGGCCCTCGGTGTAGGGGACCCGGCCGATGGCGACCAGCACCACGTCGGCGGCAAGCGTCTCGGCCTCGCCGCCGGCGGTGGGCTCCACCGTGACGGTGGCGGCGCCGTCCGTGACTTCGACGCCCGTGACCTTGGACGAGAGTTTGAACTGCACGCCCTGCTTGCCGAGGATGCGCTGGAACTGCTTGCCGACCTCGCCGTCCATACCGGGCAGGATGCGGTCGAGATACTCGACCACCGTGACCTCCGAGCCGAGACGGCGCCAGACCGAGCCGAGTTCGAGGCCGATGACGCCGGCTCCGATGATGAGGAGCTTGCCCGGCACCTTCTCGAGGGCCAGCGCCCCCGTGGAGGAGACGACGATCTTTTCGTCGATGGTGACGCCGGAGAGCCGGGTGACGTCCGAGCCCGTGGCGATGACCACGTTCTTCGTCTCGAGGAGCTGGTTGCCGCCGTCTTCCGACAGCACCTCGACGCGGCCCGCACCAGCGAGGCGCGCGGTGCCCCGATAGGCGTCGATGCCATTCTTCTTCAGGAGGAACTCGACGCCCTTGGTGTTGCCGTCGACGCCGTCCTGCTTGAACGTCATCATCTTCGCGAGGTCGAGTTCGGGCGCGTTCACGATCACGCCCATGTCGGCGAAGTGCTTGCCGGCTTCCTCGAAGGCCTCGGAGGCGTGCAGCAGGGCCTTCGACGGAATGCAGCCGACGTTGAGGCAGGTGCCGCCATGGGTCGCCCGCTTCTCCACCACGGCGGTCTTGAGGCCGAGCTGGGCGGCCCGGATGGCGCAGACATAACCGCCGGGGCCGGTGCCGATGACGACGAGATCGTAGGACATGGAATTCTGACTCGCTGGAGTGAGCGGCGGGTCATGCCCCACCATCGGATGCGAAGCGCGCGGAAGCGTCCGGCCGCGAGGGTCGCGGCCGGCGGACGGTTAGCTGCCGGGCCTTAGAGGTCGAGCACGAGGCGTGCCGGATCCTCGAGCGCCTCCTTGACGCGCACGAGGAAGGTCACGGCCTCCTTCCCGTCCACGATGCGGTGATCGTAGGACAGGGCGAGGTACATCATCGGCCGCGCCTCGATCTTGCCGGCGCGGACCACCGGACGCTCCTCGATGCGGTGCATGCCGAGGATGCCCGATTGCGGCGCGTTGAGGATCGGCGTCGACATCAGCGAACCGTAGATGCCCCCGTTGGTGATGGTGAAGGTGCCGCCCTGCATCTCCTCGATGGAGAGCTTGCCGTCGCGGGCCTTCTTGCCGAAGCCGGAGATCTTCTTCTCGATGCCCGCGATGGAGAGGTCGTCGGCATCGCGCACCACCGGCACCACGAGGCCCTTGTCGGTCCCGACGGCGATGCCGATGTGGTAGTAATTCTTGTAGACGAGATCCTGCCCGTCGATCTCGGCGTTGACCGCCGGCACGTCCTTGAGGGCGCCGATCACCGCCTTGGTGAAGAAGCCCATGAAGCCGAGCTTCGTGCCGTGCTTCTTCTCGAAGATGTCCTTGTACTGGCTCCGCATCGCCATCACGGCCGACATGTCGACATCGTTGAACGTCGTCAGCATCGCGGCGGTGTCCTGCGCGTCCTTGAGACGGCGGGCGATGGTCTGGCGCAGCTTGGTCATGCGCACGCGCTCTTCACGCGCCGCATCGTCGGGCTTCGACGGCGCGCGCGGGGCGGCGGGCCTGGCCTCCTTGGCGGGCGCGGGCGCCGGCGCCGACGGCCCCTTCGCCTTGGCTTCCAGCATGTCGCCCTTGGTGACGCGGCCGTCCTTGCCCGACCCGTTCAGGGTCGCGGGATCGATGCCGGATTCCCGGGCCATCTTGGAGACGGCCGGGCCGTTGTCGCCGGAGTCGCGAGCCCGGGCCGGGGCTCCGTCGCCGTGATTGCCGTAGCCGGCCGACGAACTCTCGGCCGGCGCCTCGGCGGGCTTGTCCTCGGACTTGCCCTCGGCCGGCGCCTCCGAGCGGGTCTCCGCCTTCTGCTCGGTCTTCTTCGGAGCCGGCGCCTTGGCGCCGCCCGTGGCCTCGACGATGGAGCCCAGCAGCGCGCCCGGCTCCACGGTCTCGCCGTCCTTGACCAGGATCTCGCCGAGTTCACCCGCGGCCGGTGCGTTGACCTCGAGGGTGACCTTGTCGGTCTCGAGCTCCACCAGGGGCTCGTCGGCCGCCACCGTATCGCCCGGCTTCTTGAACCAGCGGCCGATGGTGGCCTCGCTCACGGATTCGCCGAGCGTCGGGACGAGGATGTCGGTTGCCATGGTCTTTGTCCGTCCGGATGGTTTCACGGCGCCAGCGACGGGCGCCCTCAAATCAGGAAGTGCTGGCGGGCGCGGGCGTCAGACCGCCAGCGCTTCGTTGAGGAAGGCCTGGAGCTGGGCCTGGTGCTTGGAGAGCAGGCCCACCGCCGTGGAGGCCGAGGCCGGACGGCCGACGTAGCGGGCGCGCTTGACCGAGGACTGGGCCTGGCCGAGCACCCATTCGAGATAGGGCTCGACGAAGGCCCAGGGGCCCATGTTTTTCGGCTCTTCCTGGCACCACACCACCTCGGCATTGCGGAAGCGGGACATCTCGCCGGCGAGCGCCTTGAGGGGGAACGGATAGAGCTGTTCGACGCGCAGGATGTAGACGTCGTTGAGGCCGCGCTTCTCGCGCTCGTCGTAGAGATCGTAATAGACCTTGCCCGAGCACAGGACGACGCGCCGGATCTTGTCGTCCTTGATGAGCTTGGTGGTGTCGTCCTCGCGCTCGGCGTCGTCCCACAACACGCGGTGGAAGCTCGACCCCTCCGCCATCATGTCGATGGTGGAGACGGCCCGCTTGTGACGCAGGAGCGATTTCGGGGTCATTAGTACGAGAGGCTTGCGGAACTCGCGGTTGAGCTGCCGCCGCAGGATGTGGAAGTAGTTCGACGGCGTGGTGCAATTGGCCACCTGCATGTTGTCCTCGGCGCACATCTGCAGGAACCGCTCCAGGCGGGCCGACGAATGCTCGGGGCCCTGGCCCTCGTAGCCGTGGGGCAGCAGCAGGGTGAGGCCGGACATGCGCAGCCACTTGCGCTCGCCGCTACTGATGAACTGGTCGATGACCACCTGCGCGCCGTTGGCGAAGTCGCCGAACTGCGCTTCCCACAGCACCAGGGCGTTGGGCTCGGCCGCCGAGTAGCCGTACTCGAAGCCGAGCACCGCCTCTTCCGAGAGCATCGAATTGATGACTTCGAGGCTCGCCTGGCCCTCACGGATGGAGTTCAGCGAGGTGTAGCGTTGCTCGTTCTCCTGATCGATCACCACGGCGTGGCGCTGGGAGAATGTGCCGCGCTCGACATCCTGGCCCGAGAGCCGGACCCGGTGGCCCTCCAGCAACAGGGAGCCGAAGGCGAGTGCCTCGGCGGTGGCCCAGTCGATCCCCTCGCCGCTCTCCACCGCCTTGGCGCGGTTGTCGAAGAAGCGCTGGATCGTGCGGTGAAGGTGGAAGCCGGGCGGCGGCGTGGTGATGCGCTGCGCGATCTCGCGCAGGATCTCGGCCGGCACACCGGTCTTGCCCCGGCGCGGATCGTCGACGTCCTCGCGCACCGCCTTGAAACCGGACCAGCGGCCATCGAGCCAATCGGCCTTGTTGGCCTTGTAGTTGTTGGCGACTTCGAGTTCGCCGTCGAGGACAGCGCGGAATTCGGCCTTGCGCCCGTCGAGCTGCTCCTGGGACAGGACGCCTTCGGCGACGAGCTTCTTGCCGTAGGTTTCCAGGGCGGTCGGGTGCTTGCGGATACGCTGGTACATCTTCGGCTGGGTGAAAGCCGGCTCGTCGCCCTCGTTGTGTCCGAAGCGGCGGTAGCACAGCATGTCGATGACGACGGGCTTGCCGAACTTCTGCCGGTACTCGATGGCGATCTTGGCCGCGAACGTCACGGCCTCGGGGTCGTCGCCGTTGCAGTGGAAGATCGGCGCCTCGACCATCTTCGCGACATCCGACGGATAGGGTGAGGACCGCGAGAAACGTGGATCGGTGGTGAAACCGATCTGGTTGTTAATGATGAAATGGATCGACCCGCCCGTGCGGTGGCCCTTCAGGCCCGACAGGCCGAGGCACTCGGCGACCACCCCCTGGCCCGCGAAGGCGGCATCGCCGTGGATGAGGAGCGGCACGACGCTGGTGCGGTGGACGTGCGGGTTGGCGCGCTGGTCCTGCTTGGCGCGCACCTTGCCCAGCACGACGGGATCGACGATCTCGAGGTGGGACGGGTTGGCGGTGAGCGACAGGTGGACGTTGTTGCCGTCGAAGGCGCGGTCCGAGGACGCGCCGAGGTGGTACTTCACGTCGCCCGAGCCCTCGACCTCGGCCGGGTTGGCCGAGCCGCCCTTGAACTCGTTGAAGATCGCCCGGAAGGGCTTGGCCATCACGTTGGAGAGCACGTTGAGGCGGCCGCGATGGGCCATGCCCAGCACGATCTCCTGGGCGCCGAGCGCTCCGCCACGCTTGATGATCTGTTCCAGCGCCGGGATCATCGCCTCCGAGCCGTCGAGGCCGAAGCGTTTAGTGCCGGTGTACTTGAGATCGAGGAACTTCTCGAAGCCTTCCGCCTCGATGAGCTTGTTGAGAATCGCGCGCTTGCCCTCGGGGGTGAACTGGATCTCCTTGCCCTTGCCTTCGATTCGCTCCTGGATCCACGCCTTCTCCTCCGGATTGGAGATGTGCATGAATTCGACGCCGAGGGTCTGGCAGTAGGTGCGCTCCAGGATCTCGACGATCTCGCGGATCGTCGAGAATTCGAGGCCCAGCACGTTGTCGAGGAAGATCGGGCGGTCCCAGTCCTTCTCCTCGAAGCCGTAATGCTGCGGATGCAATTCCTCGTGGTCGCCGCGTGGGGCGAGGCCGAGGGGATCGAGCTTGGCGTGGAGGTGGCCACGCATGCGGTAGGCGCGGATCAGCATGATCGCGCGCACGGAATCCTTGGTCGCCTGTTCGACGGAGATGCCGGGGGCCGAAGCCACCACGGTGCCCTTGACCGGAGCCGTCGCGGTGTCCGACTTGGCGCGAATCTTGTCGCCCATCGCCTTCTCGACGGTGGCCCAGTTGCCGTCGAGCGCCGAGACGATCTCGCCGTTGGCGTGGATCGGCCAGTTCGGGCGTTGCCAAGAGGCGCCGGCGGCATTCTTCTCAGCGGCGCCCTTGTCCTCGTTGAGGGAGCGGAAGAAGTCCTGCCACTCCGGATCGACGGAATTCGGATCGCGGGCATGAGCCGCCTGTAGTTCCTCGATGTAGGCGGCGTTTCCGCCGTAGAGGAACGAGGTTTCGAGCGCGTCCTGGCGTGCCATCGTTCAGTCATCCTACCGATTGGCTCGAGGTCCCTCCATCCGGAGCGACCGCCGCCCGATCCGGCGCCGGGCGCCAGGGATCGGATTTGGGAAGTCGGACGCGGGAGCCGCGTCCGTTGGATCTCATATGGGCGCCCGAGGCTGAATGCGGCGCAACGCAGGCCCGCGCGCCCGTGATCGTCAGCCCCGGAGGACTTCGACCAGGGTGCTGCCGAGGCGGGCCGGCGAGGGCGAGACCCGGATGCCGGCCGCTTCCATGGCGGCGATCTTGTCCTCCGCGCCGCCCTTTCCGCCCGAGATGATGGCGCCGGCGTGTCCCATGCGGCGGCCCGGAGGCGCCGTACGGCCGGCGATGAAGCCGACCATGGGCTTGCTTCGGCCACGCTTGGCCTCGTCGGCGATGAACTGCGCCGCCTCTTCCTCGGCCGATCCGCCGATCTCCCCGATCATCACGATGGACTCGGTCCGGTCGTCGGCGAGGAACAGTTCGAGCATGGAGATGAACTCCGTGCCCTTCACCGGATCGCCGCCGATGCCCACCGCCGTGGTCTGGCCGAGGCCGGCATTGGTGGTCTGGAACACGGCCTCGTAGGTGAGCGTGCCGGACCGCGAGACGATGCCGACGGAGCCCGGCTTGAAGATGTTGGCCGGCATGATGCCGATCTTGCATTCGCCCGCCGTGACGACGCCGGGGCAGTTCGGCCCGATGAGGCGGGACTTCGAACCTTCCAGCGCCCGCTTCACCCGCACCATGTCGAGGACCGGAATGCCCTCCGTGATGCAGACGATGAGCGGGACTTCCGCCGCGATCGCCTCGCAGATGGCGTCGGCCGCCCCCGGCGGCGGAACGTAGACCACGGAGGCGTCGGCGCCCGTGGCTTCGCGCGCCTCGGCCACGGTGTCGAAGACCGGCAGGTTGAGGTGCTTCGAGCCGCCTTTGCCCGGCGAGGTGCCGCCGACCATCTTGGTGCCGTAGGCGATGGCCTGCTCGGAGTGGAAGGTCCCGTTCTTGCCGGTGAAGCCCTGGCAGATGACCTTGGTGTTCGCGTCGATCAGGATGGACA
>Ga0182231_1000035_pt1 | contig 46259 bp, 42 predicted proteins | sample G6R1MG_29_FD_129667 | JGI IMG/M metagenome (GOLD analysis project Ga0182231, IMG submission 129667) | Miscanthus phyllosphere microbial communities from Michigan, USA - G6R2_NF_07NOV2016_LD1 MG | ecosystem: Host-associated > Plants > Phyllosphere > Phylloplane/Leaf | place: USA: Michigan...
CTCGATTCTGGACGGTCTGTCCGAGACGTCCGCCCTGCGCGCGCTTCCGGAGAGCGATCTTCCGGCGGTGGCCGAGGCCGTGCGGCGTGAGATGATCGAGGCGGTGTCGGTCACCGGCGGGCATCTCGGCTCGGGTCTCGGCGTGGTCGAACTCACGGTGGCGCTGCACCACGTGTTCGACACGCCCGACGACCGCATCGTCTGGGACGTTGGCCACCAGGCCTACCCGCACAAGATCCTGACCGGGCGGCGCGACCGCATCCGCACCCTGCGCCAGCCCGGCGGCCTGTCGGGCTTCACCAAGCGTTCGGAGAGCGTCTACGATCCCTTCGGCGCGGCGCACTCCTCCACCTCGATCTCGGCGGCCCTCGGCATGGCGGTGGCCCGCGACCTCGACGAGGCGGAGGCCAAGGCCAAGGGCGAACCGGCGGGGAAGCGCCGCAACATGATCGCGGTGATCGGCGACGGGTCGATGTCGGCCGGCATGGCCTACGAGGCCATGAACAACGCCGGCGCCCTGCATTCGCGCCTCATCGTCATCCTCAACGACAACGACATGTCCATCGCCCCCCCGGTGGGCGCCATGTCGGCCTACTTCGCACGCCTCGCCTCGGGCGGCACCTACCGGTCCCTGCGCGAGACCGCCAAGCAGCTGGGCAAGCTCCTGCCGAAGGCGCTCTACCAGCGCGCGGCGGCGGCGGAGGAATACGCCCGCTCGCTGGTCGTCGGCGGCGGCACCATGTTCGAGGAGATGGGCTTCCACTACGTCGGCCCCATCGACGGGCACAACCTCGACCACCTGCTGCCCATCCTGAAGAACGTCCGCGACACCGATCAGGGCCCGATCCTGCTCCACGTGGTGACGCAGAAGGGCAAGGGCTACGCACCCGCCGAGGCCAGCGCCGACCGCTACCACGGGGTGGTGAAGTTCGACGTGCTCTCGGGCGTGCAGGCGAAGGCCAAGCCCAACGCCCCGGCCTACACCCGGGTGTTCGGCGAGAGCCTGATCAAGGCCGCCGACGCCGACCCCAAGGTGGTGGCCATCACGGCGGCCATGCCGGGGGGCACCGGCATCGACCTCTTCGGCAAGGCGCATCCGGACAAGACCTTCGACGTCGGCATCGCCGAGCAGCACGCGGTCACCTTCGCGGGCGGTCTGGCGACGGAGGGCTACAAGCCGTTCGTGGCGATCTACTCGACGTTCCTGCAGCGGGCCTACGATCAGGTCGTGCACGACGTCGCCCTGCAGAACCTGCCCGTGCGGTTCTGCATGGACCGGGCCGGGCTGGTGGGCGCCGACGGGGCGACGCATGCGGGCGCGTTCGATCTCGCCTATCTCTGCTGCCTGCCGAACATGACCGTGATGGCGGCCGCCGACGAGGCCGAGCTCGTGCACATGGTGGCCACCTGCCACGCCCACGATTCCGGTCCGATCGCCCTGCGCTACCCGCGCGGCGAGGGGGTCGGCGTCGATCTTCCCGAGCGCGGCGAGGCCCTGCCCATCGGCAAGGGCCGCATGGTGCGCCGGCCCGAGGGCGCGCGGGTGGCGCTGCTGTCGCTGGGCACGCGTCTCTCCGAAGCCCTCAAGGCGGCCGACCTCCTCGAGGCCGAGGGCATCGCCGTGACCGTCGCGGATGCCCGCTTCGCCAAGCCCCTGGACGAGGCGATGATCCTCGATCTCGCCGCGAGCCACGAGGTTCTGATCACCCTGGAGGAGGGGTCGGTGGGCGGCTTCGGCGCCATGGTGCTGCATCTGCTGGCGAGCAAGGGCGCGCTCGATGCCGGCCGGGTGCGGGTGCGGACCCTGACGCTGCCCGACACCTACCAGGACCACAACGCCCCCGAGGCCATGTACCGCGAGGCCGGCCTCGACGCCGCCTCCATCGCCGGAACCGCGCGCGACACCCTCCCCGAGCGCAAGGCGCGCGGCGCGGCCAAGCTCGTCAGCGTCGGCCAGACCCAGCGCTGACCCGCGGGCGCCCCCGATCCGTCGGGGGGCTCAGGTCCCGTAATACGCGCGGTACCACGCGACGAAGGCGGGAATTCCCTCCGACAGGGGGGTCTCCGGTACGTGTCCGACGAGGGCCCGCAGGAGGTCCGTGCTCGCATGGGTGCGGGCGACGTCCCCGGGCGGCAGGGGTTTCAGCACCCGCTCGGCCTTTCGCCCGAGAGCCGCCTCCAGGGCGTCGATCATCGCGTCGAGGCGCACGGGCCGGCCGCCGCCGATGTTGACGAGGCGGTAGGGCGCCACGGGGCTCAAGGTGTCGCAATCCCCCACCGGCACGGTGCCGGGCGGCGTGTCCATGAGGCTGGCGATGGCCGTCACGAGGTCGTCGACGTAGGTGAAGTCGCGCTCGGCCGCGCCTTCGGCGAAGACCTCGATGGGCTCGCCGGCCAGAATCTTTCGCGTGAACAGGAACAGGGCCATGTCGGGCCGGCCCCACGGACCGTAGACCGTGAAGAACCGGAATGCCGTGGTGGGGATGGAGAACAGGTGGCTGTAGGAATGCAGCATCGCCTCTCCGGCGAGCTTGCTCGCGGCGTAGAGGGTCAGCGGCGACACCGCCCGATCCGTCTCGCGGAACGGCGTCCGCGCCGCGCCGCCATAGGCCGAGCTCGTCGAGGCGAACAGGAGGTGGCGCACGGGATGGGCCCGCACCGCCTCGATGAGGTTGGCGGTGCCGACGAGGTTGGCCTGCACGTAGGCGCCCGGATTCTCCAGGCTGTGGCGCACGCCGGCTTGCGCCGCGAGATGCACCACCACATCGGGCCGCACCCGCGCCAGGGTATCGAGGAGGAGGCCCGGGGTTTCCAGGCGTCCCTCCACGGCCACGAAGGCCGGATGTTCGGCAAGCGTCGCGTGCCGCGCGCGCTTGAGCCCGACATCGTAATAGTCGCTGAATCCGTCGAGCCCCGTGACGGCGTGCCCCGCCGCGAGGAGGCGCCGGCCGAGGTGATAGCCGATGAATCCGGCGCTGCCGGTCACGAGGACGCGCATCCGATCTTTCATGCTGGGGCGGGACCGGAACGTGTCGGCATGCCCGCCCCTGTGCCCGATCCCGTGCGGGACCGCACCTCAAAAAACAGCCCCGTGCCGTTCATTCCGCCGCCCCGATGCGCCCGGCCCGGGGCAGGCATACGCAGAAGGACTTGTTTGCGAACGCAAGAACGCCATATATAACAGCAGCATGACGTGATCGCGTCCCGCTCGCCCCAATCTTCTTGGTTCCGCTTGGCCCAAGGTCCGCCCATCAGCGTGGCCCCGGTGGCGAAACGAGCCGTTCGGAACGCGGCGAGCGCCTTCGATCATCCCGCCGGGCCGAGGCCCGCGCCACCCCGTTTCCGTGAGTCGAATTCAACCATGAACCAGCTTGTCCGCATGCCCCAGGTCGGCGAGGCCGATGCGATCGCCGAGCCGTCCGCCTCCCTGCGGGTTCCCTTCGCGCAATCGGGGGCGTTCGTGTGCAAGTTCATCATCGGTGAGCCCAACGATCGCGCCGTGTGCTGCGGGGCCCCGGTGCCGGACGGCAAGAGCTGGTGCGCCTTCCACCGCCGCATCGTGTTCGAGCCGGCCCGGCCCGGCCGCCTGCGCTGAGGCGCCCACGCCAGACCGATGCGTCCTCAACCCCGCCGGGTCTCCCGGCGGGGTTTTTCGTGCCCCCCGACGGGCATCGGGAGCCGCCCTCAATCCTCGGCGTCGTCCGAATCGTAGGGACGGTAGCCATACAGGAGACGGCCATCGGGCGCCGTGACGGTGCTGCGGCGTACGACGAGGTAGCCCGCCGCCTCCGCCTGCCGGATGCGGTGGGCGGGCGTGTCGCCGTAGAACCCGTCCGGCGGCGGCGCGAGGAAGCCGGCCCGCACCGGGCGGCCGAACGATCGCTGGACGTGAACGACCCGGGGCGGCGCACTCCGCAGGCCGGGCCGGGTCGGCGTGAGGGCGCGGACCGTGACGGCACGACGGGGCTCCGCCGCCACCCGGGTCTTCGGCACGCGCCGGACGGTGCGGGGTTCGACCCGCGACCGCGCGGCCCCGGCGGCGGCCGTCCTCGCCGGCGGCGTTCTCACCACGCCCCGGGTCGCCTCGGTCACGGCCTGCGGCGATTTCACCGTCGCCTGCGGGGCTTCGATGACATCCTGGGGCGCGAGCGTCGCGGCGCTCCGCGCCGGGGGATCGGTCCAGGCCCGCTCGGCGGGCGCGGTCTGCGCCACGGCCGGTCCGGCGCAGAGCAGGGCCAGCAGGGCGACGAGGCGGAGGGGGGTGGACATGCGGCGCTCCCGACCGGTCCCGACCTTCGGGGACGGGGTGCGCGAATCGACGACGATTCCGCCCCGGATCGGACGAAACCTTAAGGAAGTCTCAACGCGGCGTCCACAGGAGGGCGCGGCCGTCCCGGGGGGCGAACTGCTTGCGCGGCGTCGGCCGGAGCGGCATGCCCTCCGGGAAGGTCCGCCACCGGACCCGGCGTTCCTCGCCGAAACGTCCGCGCGGCGACGGGTCTCACCTCGAGCGATCCGGCGCGGGGGGCGTTCCGTGAGAGACATTGATCGGCCGGATCCCGGATCGCCCCGGGGTCCGACCTCGTTGAAATCCACAAGCGCCCCCGGCGTGGAGAGGAAAGCCATCCCATGAGACGCGTCCCGTCGATCACTCCCCTTCTGGCCCTGCCCTTCCTGGTCGCCGGCGCGGCCCAGGCGCAGGAGCCGCCTCCCCCTGCGGCGGCCACCGCCCCGGCGGTGCCCCAGACCTTCGAGGCCGACATCCAGAACGCCAAGGGCGAGGCCATCGGCCGGATCGCCCTGCGCGACGGGGCCAACACCCTGGTGATGCGGGTGACCATCAACGCCGGCGGCCTGCCGCCCGGCTGGCACGGCATCCACTTCCACGCGGTGGGCGACTGCTCGGACACGGAGAAGTTCGAGAAGTCGAAGGCCCACGTGAACCACGACCAGAGCAAGCACGGCCTGCTCAACCCAGACGGCCCGGACGAGGGCGATCTGCCCAACGTCTTCGCCAACGCCGACGGCTCGGTGAACGCCGAAGTGTCGAGCGAGACGCCCCTGACCGGCGAGGGCGGCCTCAAGGACGCCGACGGCTCGGCGCTCATCATCCACGCCAACCCCGACGACCACACGACCCAGCCCATCGGCGGGGCCGGGCCGCGCATCGCCTGCGCGGTGATCAAGTAGCCTGACGGCGTCGCGGCCGGGAGCTATTCGGCCGCGAACAGCCCCGGCATCTCGGGCGGAGCCGGCTTGCCCTCGGGCGCGGCCGCCGCGGCCGGGGTCTTCCCATCACCCGCCGGGGCCTTGCCGTCCCCCGCAGGGGCCTTGGGGTCGCCCGGCGCCGTCTCGCAGTTCAAGGACGGCAGGGCGACGACGCGGTTCCCGCGATAGTCCATCCGGCACACGATGGTGCCCCGGGTCTCCACATAGGCAAGCAGGCGCTTGGCCCGGCCGGGGGAGCGGCTGCCGATGGCCCTGGCCAGGGCCTCGTCGCCGGGGCACGGTTCGCCGGCCAGCGCCGCGCGGGCCAGCATGAGGAACAGCCCCTGGACCTCGTCGGGGAGTGCTGCGGCGGCGGCCTGCGCCTCGTCCCAGCGCCCATCGGCCTGGGACGGCTCGGCCTCGTCGAGGCCCGCCCGGGCGACGCCGAGGCGGCGGCGGAAGGTGGCCAGACTCATGGATTCGCCGTCGAGGCCGCGCATCCGGCAGCGCACGAGGAAGTCCTGATACACCACCGCCACGGGCTGGCCGCCGGCATCGGGATCGGCGGCGATGCCGCGCAGGACCGCCTCGCACCCGGCGCGGATCTCCTCTTCGCTCAAGGGTTCGGGCGCCTCCACGGGCTCGGGCCGGTAGGCGCTGAGTTCGCGCATGAGGTCGGCCGGGGTCGCGCGCGGTGTCGGCGGCGTGCGGGGCGCGGGCGCCCAGGCCGGGCCGCTCTCCTCGGCCGAGCGGGTGAGGATGAGGGCGCGCAGATCCGCGTCCGCCGGGGCCGGCAGGGGCACGAGCTTTGGGGACCCCGAGCGCGCCGAGGTGGTGACGGGGCCGATACGCAAGGCGAGCGGCCGGCGGCTCAGGGCGGGCCCCAGGGCCACGAACTCGCCGCGCGCGAGATCGCGGAACCGCTCGGCCCCGCGCCGGTCGAGGCCGAGCAGATCGGCGGCGCGCGCCATGTCGATGTCGAGGAAGGTGCGGCCCATGAGGAAGTTCGTGGCTTCCGCCGCGACGTTCTTGGCGAGCTTGGCCAGACGCTGGGTGGCGATGATGCCGGCCAGCCCCCGCTTGCGCCCCCGGCACATGAGGTTGGTCATGGCGCCGAGCGAAGCCTTGCGCGCCTCGTCCGAGACGTCGCCGGCGGCGGCCGGGGCGAAGATCTGCGCCTCGTCCACCACGACGAGGGCCGGGTGCCAATGGGTGCGCTCGGCCTCGAACAGGCCGCCGAGGAAGGCGGCCGCCGCGCGCATCTGCGCCTCCATGTCGAGGCTCTCCAGGGTGAGCACCACGGAGACCCGGTGGGCGCGCACCCGGGCGGCGATGGCCTGGAGGCCGGCCTCGCCGTGGGCGCCGTCCACCACCACGTGACCGTAGGCCTCCGCCAGGGTGACGAAGTCGCCCTCGGGGTCGACGATCACCTGCTGGACCGATCCGGCGCTCTGCTCGAGGAGGCGGCGCAGGAGGTGCGACTTGCCCGAGCCCGAATTGCCCTGGACGAGGAGACGGGTCGCCAGCAGTTCCTCGAGGTCGAGGCGGGCCGGCTCCGCGCCCGGCCCCATGCTCAGTCCCATCTCGATGCCGACGCTCATGCCCGCTCCGGTTGCCGTCCGACGGGATCCGCCCCGCCGCATGCTGGCTCTCGCACGAAAAGCTTAACACGCGGGGGGCCGGGCCGGATTGGGCGATGCGCCGGACGTCCACAGGCTCGTTCCATTCCGTTCGCGATTTGTATCGGTCGCCACACCGCGCCAGCTAATCACGATAGATCTTTTTTCCTGTGCTTTTAGACCTAAAACAATATTCCTAGAACGATATCGCTCGTACTAATAGTACAAAAAGTGTATGGATCGCGAACGAAGGATGCGACTGCGTTGCGTCGGTCCCCGTGCGGCGAAATATCCGGTACTTTCGTGCCGGCCGTGCCGCTTTCCGGCCTTGCCCCACCGGAGACGCGATCTAGGTAGCGGGTCATGAACCCAGTCCTCGTCGTCGCCCTCGTCTGCGCCTCCACCGTCCAGGCCCCCGACTGCTCACGGGAAACGGCGTTGGACATCATCACCGGCCCGGCCCACACGCTTCAGGAATGCCTGATGCAGGGGCCGGTGCTCGCCGCCAATGCGGGCCACGGCAACGACCGGGACACCTACGTGAAGACGCGCTGCGAACCCCGGCGCTGAGCGTTCGACAGGAACCTGGATCGGCCATGGACGCTATCGCCCCCGACCGCGCGGTGATGATCCGCCTGCGCGCCCGCCTCGCCGTGGTGGAGCGCGCGGCCTGGTTCGGCCTCGTCCACGCCATGCGGACGCGGCCCGACGAGACGCAGGCCTACCTGACGGCCGAGCGCGCCAAGTGTGCGGAGGGATTCGGGCAACGCGGCTGGGGCGCCGACCTCACCGAGGCCGAGCGGGCGATGCTCGGCGCCGAGGTCGATGCGGGGCTCGCGGCACTCATCACGGATGCCAGGGCGGAGGCCGAGGCTTAGCGGGCGTCCGGCACGAAGCACCCGCCCCGCCGTGGCGACGGGCGCTTCGCGGGCACGCGCGGGAGAGCCGGCCCGGTGCCGGCCTACTGCGTCAGCCGGAGCTTCGACCCGGCGGAGATCTTGTGGAACGTGCCGTCGACGGCCGCCTGGATGCCCGGCCCGTCGCTGGCGACGAAATACTGGGAGGGATCCGAGGCGCAGCCCTGCATCGTCGTCGGCAGCTGGGCGCTGATGGGGTCCACGAGAGTCCTGTACTGGTTCTCCAGCGTCGTTCCATCGGCCCCGTAGATCTTGCTGTAGCTCGCCCAGATGCTGAACAGGCTCACGCCCTTGTCCTTCAGGGTCTTGCACACGGAGGTGTAGTCGAGGTCGGTCTTGCGGCCCCAGCCCATGCCCCCCGGAATGTCCTCCACCCCGTCGGAGATGAAGACCACAAAAGTCTTCATCTTGGTCGCCGACGAACCGTCACCGACGTTGACGAGCTCATCGGAGAGTTGTTTCATCTGGCTCGTGATGTAGGTGTAGCCGTAATTCTGCGCGCTCGGCGTTGCGGTCTCGACGTCCAGGGTCTGCGCGGTGCTCGCCGCGACCGTGAGATTGTTGGCGGTCTTCAGGAGCGTGTTGTAGCTCGATCCGAAGGTCTTGATCCCGACGTAGTACCGCCCCTGGGTCACCGAGGCCTTGTCGAGGTCGCCGATCTTCGCGATGAAACTGTTCACCGCGGTGTTGACGTAGTCGATCTTGAGCTTGATGTTCGCCGTCTTGGCCAGGGCCCGCTTGTCGCATGAGGGCTGCGGCTTCGGGGGCACGTAGGCGTAGTAGTAGCCCTGCCACACCCAGCCGCCCTGCCCGGCCCCGCCGCACGGCTCGGTGGCCTTCGAATAGCTGTTCACGTCGTGGCAGGCAAAGGCGCAGGCGATGTTGGGATCGGACTTCAGGCGGTCGATATCCGCCTGGGTGCCGCCGATCGCCATGGAGTTCGAGACGTCGATGAAGAACAGGATCTGGTAATACTGCTCCGCGCTCGGCGTCATGGTCGCCGTCGATTTCGCGTAGAGGGTCAGGCTGTCGATGCCGGCGATCTTGAGGATGCTCGTGGCGCGGCTGCCCTGGACGGTGGTCGTCACGGTCGCCTGCCGGCCGGCGATGGTGACACCGACGGTGACGACGGGCGGGCCGGTCATGGTGATGGCGGCGACCTGGGCATTCATGAACCGCTGCGCCGCCGCCTGCGCCAGCTGCGTCGCGGTGGCCTGCTGCGCGGTGCCCGTTCCATTGGCGGCGATGTAGTCGTTGGCCGCGCGGGCCCCCGCGAGGGCGGCCGAATCCGCCGCCGCGTTGAGCTTCGTCCGGGCGCCGTAGGCCGAGCCGAGATCCGTGGCCGCGCCGACCGCCAGCAGCATGGGGACGAGGGCCGCGAGGAAGATCACCGTGACGCTGCCGCCCGCGTCGCGGCGCAGCGCCGCCAGCCCGCGCCGTGCCGGGCGTCCCTCGCCGTCGCGGGGGCTCGGCTGCCAGAAGGACCGTCGCATCGGAGCCATGTCTCGATTCCCACATCTCCGGCGGGGGTCCCGCCGATCCGCGCGGCTCGGCGACCCGTACGGGAGACGTCATGAGACGAGGCCCGGCCTAACGATTCCCTTAAGGAGATGCCCGCAAATTCCGGACGTCGTGCGGGATTCCCGCGGGGCCGCCGCCGCGATCAGGTCCACACGCCGGGGCAGTTCTGCGTGGACGTGACGGGTGTCGTTCCGGTCTTCGTGGCGCGGGGGATGTAGTACGAGGTGCTGCGGAAGGACGCCGGCAGGGGCAGGCTCGAGAGGATCAGGGGCTTGAACGGGATCTCGACGTCGATGATCACGAGGGGGGCCGGCCCGTACAGGGAGGCCGGAACCGTCGTCGGCGTCACGGCGCTCCCGTCGGCCACGGCGGTGACAACCCCGCAGGGGCGCACGGTGCCGCCGCGCGTCCGGCTGAAGACCACGGCGCCGAGGTAGACGCAGGCGACCGTGCAGGTCGCGTCGGTTTTCGTGAACGCGACGCTGGAGACCGTGATCTTCGAGAGCGCCGCGATGTCGGTGCTGCCGATCTGCCGGCCATAGCGCAGGATGTCGGGATTGATGAGCGGCGCCAGGGCGATGAAGCCGTCGATGTCGTCGGGCGTCAGCGCGGTGTCGGTCCGCGAGACGAGTTCGCCGAGGCTCGCCGAGACGTAGGTGACGCGGTTGGCCGCGCTGATCGCCCGGCCGACATCGATGGCGCCGACGAGGAGGAGCAGGAGGACAGGCAGGATGAGGGCGAACTCGACGGCCGAGACGCCGCCGCGTGCGCCCAGGAAGTCTTTCACGCGCGGGAGGCGGGGCCGGGCGCGGCGCGGAGGCAAGGAGCGCGGGAGGGCATCCATCGGCAGGGCTCCGGCCTCAGCAGGACGCCTGCGGCGTTCCGGCCGCAAACGGTTCGTTCGTGAGGAAGTACGTGGCGCGCAGGACGATGGCCTTGCCCGGGTTGTTCGGACCGAAGATCAGATCGCCGAGGACCGCGAACAGCGGGTGCTTGTAGGCGACGTCGACGAACACGTAGTCGCCCGGCACGCCGGTGCAGAACGCGCCCTTGTCGACGCTCAGGTTCGGCGGGAACAGATCCGGGAGCGTCGGATCGATGAACGCGTAGATGCCGGTCTTCAGGCTGGCGGAGGACTTGGCGGCGACGCGCGAGACGCTGACGGTGATGTCGGCGCACGGCAGCGGAAAGGTCAGGGCGGGACAGAGCACGTCGGTCTTGAACTTCGCCGCCGTCAGGCCCTGGGCCATGACGTCGCCCGTCAGAATGCGGCGCGCGGCCAGGCGCGTGCCCTGATCGAGGGCCTGGGCGGCGAAGAAATACAGCGCGACGTTCAGGATTCCGATGATGAACAGCAGGAGCGGCCCCACGATCAGGGCGAACTCGACGGCGGCCGATCCCGATCGCGAGGCGCCCGCGAAGGACGCGAGCCGGGCCCCGATCGTGATCGCCCTCCCCGCCCGCGGCGGGATTTCCCGGCGCCGGCCTCGGAGCCGTCGGAGGATGGGGACAGTGTCGAACATCGTCGAGGTTTCGTGACCTCCCGCCGCCGCGCCATGACTGGGCGGCACAAAGATCAACAAAAGGTCAACGCGGCGGGCGCCCCCCCGGCCGGAATCGGGACCGGGTCCCGCGATCCCGACGAAGGGCCGCGCCGGCCGGAACACCGGCTTGCGGGCCGATGTCCTATCCCGGGAAGCGGGAGAAGCACTCGGCCCAGGCCGGCGGCATCCGCCCGAGCCCCGGCAGGGAGGTCGCCCGATGCACCCCGAGGGCGACGGCCCGCGCCAGGGTCCGGGCGGCGGCGGCGCCCAGGCGCGCAAGGTCGGAGACGGGGTCGGCGAGGGGCACCCGCCCCGTCGCCACGGCGAAGACCACGTCGCCGTCGAGGGGCGTGTGGACGGGGTGGATCGCCCGTGCGAGGCCGTCCTGGGCCATCACGGCGAGGCGCCGGGCCTGGGCCTTGCTCAGGACCGCGTCCGTGGCGACCACCGCCAGCGTCGTGTTGGCGCCCGCCTGCCCCGTGCGCGGCCAGTCGAACGCATCCGGAGGCATCGTCCCCGGAAAGCCCAAGGCCCCGAACTCGTCGCCCACCTCGTAGGGCGCGGCCCAGAACTGCGCCCCGTCCCCCACGGTGACCCGGCCGAAGGCGTTGACGGCGGCCAGAGCCCCGACCCGGGCCGATAGCCCCACGACATCGGCCGAGGCCGAGCCGAGCCCGCCCTTGAGATTGGCGGTGGTCGCCCCCGTCCCGGCCCCGACGGAGCCCAGCGCGAAGTCGAGGGCGGCCGCCCGTGCCGCCGCGTAGCCCAGGTCCCGGTAGGGCGGGAACCGGCCCCAGTCCTTGTCGCCGCCGTTGAGGAGGTCGAAGAGCACGGCGCCGGGCACGATGGGCACACGGGCCGGGCCCACGGGAAAGCCGCGCCCGTCCTCGGCCAGCGCCGCCATCACGCCGGCCGCCGCATCGAGGCCGAAGGCCGAGCCGCCCGACAGCGCGATCGCGTCGATGCGCTCCACGGTGCGCTCGGGATCGAGCAGATCGGTCTCGCGGGTGCCGGGCCCGCCGCCGCGCACATCGACGCCGGCCACCACGGGCGTGTCGAAGACGATCGCCGTGACACCGCTGCCCAGGCGAGGATCCTCGGCGTGGCCGACGCGCAGGCCTTGGATGCGGGTGATGCCGTTGGCGCTCATGCGGGGGCCTTCCGATTGCGGACCGGTGCAGGATCGCACGCGGCAGGGTGCCACGGCGAGGGGATGCGGGGGGCCGCCGGCGGCCGGCCGATTCTCGCGCGGGACACGGGTAGGCATCGCCCGGTGCAAAAGTTACAGCGGGGGCCACCGGGGCGGGCTCGCACGCGCGCCATTCCTTCGCCGGGCCGGCCTGCGCCGGGCCGGCGGCGTTCCCAGAATCGCCTTTCGGAGTTCAGCATGACCACGTGGACGGCAGGCTACGTCGCCGATATCGGCTACACCCACGGCTTCTATCGCGAGCTGACCCCGGCCCTGCTGAACTTCGTCATGCTGACACGGGGCCAGCGCGGGCCGGACCTCGACGGGCGCGTGACCTACTGCGAGCTCGGCTGCGGCCAGGGCCTCTCCACCAACCTGCTGGCGGCGGCCAACCCCGCGATCGAGTTCCACGCCACCGACTTCAACCCGGCCCAGATCGCCGGCGCCCGGGCGCTCGCGGCCGAGGCCGGGACCCCGAACGTCCACTTCTACGACCACAGCTTTTCGGAGTTCCTCCACGAGCCCGCCCTGCCGGCGGCCTTCGACGTGATCGCGCTCCACGGCATCTACAGCTGGATCAGCCCGGAGAACCGGGCCCACATCGTCGAATTCCTCCGCCGGCGCCTGAAGCCCGGCGGCATCGTCTACATCAGCTACAACACCCTGCCGGGCTGGGCGGCGGCGATGCCCCTGCGCAGGCTCCTCACGGACCACGCCGGCACCCGCACGGGCCCGATCATCCCGCGCATCGACGAGGCCGTGGCCTTCGCCGAATCCATGCGGGAGGCCAAGGCCTCGTACTTCACCCAGAATCCGGCGCTCGCCCCGCGCTTCGAGAAGATGAAGGGCCTGCCGCGGAGCTACCTCGCGCACGAGTACTTCAACCGCGACTGGACGCCGTTCTATTTCGCCGACGTGGCGGCCGAACTGGCGGAAGCCAAGCTCACCTACGTGGGTTCGGCCGCCCTGCTGGAGGGGGTGGACGCCATCAACCTCAACGCCGAGCAGCAGGCGATCCTGAAGGCCTGCCCCGATCCCGTGCGGCGCGAGACCCTGCGCGACTACATGGTCAACCAGCAGTTCCGCCGGGACGTCTACGTGAAGGGCGCCCTGCCCCACACGGTGCCGTCCTCCCGCGCCACCTGGACCTCCTTGCGCTTCGCCCTCTCGACGCCCCGCGCCGACGTGGCCCTGAAGGTGCAGGGGAGCCTGGGCGAGGCGCAGCTGCAGGAGGAGGTCTACCGCCCGATCCTCGACGTGCTGGCCCGCGGCCCGGCCACCGTGCAGGCGATCTTCGCCGACCCGTCGGTGAAGGCCCTTGACTGGGGCAAGCTCATGGAGGCCTTCGGCATCCTCGTCGGCTCGGGCCACGTCCAGCCCTGCCCGTCCGCCAAGGACGAGGCCGCGCGCCTGAAGCGCACCAAGGCCTTCAACGCCGCCGTGATGCGGCGGGCCGAAGCCTCGGAGGAACTCCAGTTCCTGGCCTCCCCCGTCACCGGCAGCGGCGTGCCGGCCGACCGCATGGCGCAGCTGTTCCTCGCCGCGCAGGGCGCCGGCGCGGACCCCGTGCAGCGGGCCTGGGCGGTGCTGCAGGCGCAAGGGCAGCGCCTCGTCAAGGACGGCAAGCCCCTCGACGGCGACGAGGCCAACCTCGCCGACCTGCGCGAGCGCTACGACACGTTCGTGAAGACCCGCCTGCCGGTGTTCCGCCAGCTCGGGATCGCGTGACAGACGCAGCGGGAAGGTCGATCCTCGCCGATGTTATCGCTGGAGCTTTTCCCGAAAGGCTCAAACGCATTCCCTCTCCCCGCTTGGGGGGAAAGGATCGCAAGTACTCCATCGTGGCTGCGATGAGCGAAGGCAGAGCTGCAGCGACGGTAAGTGGCTATTCTAGAAAAAGGACCTTCTCAGGCTCCCCCTTACCTTCGGCTACCGCCTCGACGAGGAGAGACGCGCTCAGATTCACTTGCTAAATAAAAAACGGACTGCAATGTAGCCCATACCCACGATCTGCAAGAACGTTTCAATAGTAACCGCAGTGATAAACCACTGATATTTTTCAAAATCTAACAACCCCAGACCAACCAATGCGGTCAAGGTTGCGTTAAACAAAATGAGAACGGATATCCAAGTGATAATCCAGGCCGACCATGTATGGCGAAGTTCAAAATACCTGCGTCGCCCGTCTAGTTCGACCCCTTTATCCTCAGCCGCATGAACTCCCTCTCGTTTTTTTCGAGATAACGGCGTTTCTGTGCCGGGCTGTAAAACAACCGGCGGCCTGGGGTTAGAGGTAGGTAGAGACGCAGGTGGGGATGCCACCGCCGAAGCAACCGGCGGCTTTGTAGATCGGTTCACCGCTACGGCGCCCGCGCTAAGCTCGGATGCCTTCTAAGCAAATCTAGGCGATAACGTATCACCTCCTCTGCCACAAAGAATAACCGCGCCAACTCTCTTTCTGTCGCGAAATCCTTATACTCTTTGAGCATGAACAGCGGCACTAGCAAATTCGCAGCAAAGGTATCAGCCTCGGTTTCTTCCTTAGGCTTTGGACCATCATACCTATCCCTGCGCGGCATAGGCATATAGTCGTTAGACTTTATATAATCTTGATGCAAGAAATGATGACCTAATTCATGGGCTATGGTATACGTGATGCGGTTGTCAGAAATGTCATCATTGACAACGATCGTATTATCATTCAACCGAAAGAAGCCGTTGTATTTATCATTGTCGGGAAACTGAAATTTAGCATAAACTACACGAATACCCTCGTCTTCAGCAATCCTTTCAGGATCAATAGGAGGACGCGCAAAAGAATACTTTTTAATTAGCTTGAGCGCCTCGGACGAAGCGAGATCAAAATTTGGACGTGTCATCTCTCTAACGCCCTGCTGCCGCTGGGACGGTCTCAACATCAGACTGCCCTTCTCTCAGTCTGATGCATAGCTCCACCACAGGTGATTTTCTTCAGGGAGAAGACTCACACAGAATATGCCAATCCGATAGCATTTACACAAGCCTGTTCTGCTTATGTTCCGATTGTGAGACTTTTTGTCGCGGTTTTTTGAAGGCGTACTGAGGCTCCAGAGGTTGACATAGACCAATGAGGCATTGTCCCTCAGTGGCTCGCAAAATCTTATCTAGGTACTATCCAACTCAAAGCTTTAGGGTGAGGTTGCCGCATAATATTGGATCGATCCGACGCAGCGCTCCTCGGACAACGGAATGCCTCTCTCAAACCGCCCGCGCCCGGCGCGCCGCGCGGAACGCGTCCGCCGCGTAGAGGGCCAGCGCCAGCCAGATCAGGCCGAACAGCATCAGCCTGTGCGGTTCGAGGCGTTCGCCGTAGGCGGCGACGCTGAGCACGAGGAGGCAGCTCGGGGCGAGGTACTGCATCAGCCCGAGGGTCGCCAGCGTCAGGCGCTCGGCGGCGGCCGCGAACCAGATCAGCGGCAGGGCGGTGGTGACGCCCGTGAGCACGAGGAGCCCGGCGCGCACGGGATCGCCCGGCATCACGGGCGGCGCGAACAGGGCGAGGTAGCCCAGGGCCACGGGCAGGAGCACGGCGGTCTCGGCGGCGAAGCCCACCATGGCGTCGACCCCCACCACCTTGCGCACGAGGCCGTAGAGGGCGAAGCTCGCGGCGAGCGCCAGGGACACCCACGGCAGGGTGCCGGCCATCGCCACCGCCAGGAGCACCGCCCCGGCGGCGAGCGCCACCGCCGCGACCTGGACCGGGCGCAGGCGCTCGCCCAGCACCACGGCGCCGAGCACCACGCTCACGAGCGGGTTGATGAAGTAGCCGAGACTCGCGTCCAGCATGTGCCCGGACTGGACGGCGCGCAGGTAGAGCAGCCAGTTCACCCCGATGAGGCCGGCCGAGAGCACGAGGAGCCCATGTCGGGGCCGCAACGGAAACGGGTTGCGGAGGCGTCGTCGCAGGGCCACCAGCAGCCCGGCGACGAGCAACGCCGACCAGACGATGCGGTGGGCCAGGATGCTGGTGGCCGGCACCGCGTCGAGGAGACGGAAATGCACGGGGACGACGAGGCCCCAGCTCAGATAGGCGCCGAGCGCGTAGATCAGCCCCACATCGCGGCTCCCGCTCGCGGATCGTTCCGCGGACCGGGCTTATAGCATCAGCGCGGGCGCGACAGGGTGACGGCGGGGTCGCCGCGCATGAGGGCGTTGAGGCGCTCGGTGTCGAAGCCCTCCACCGCCTTCGGCCGGGCGGCCTTGGCGGACTTCATCGGGGCGGGCGCCTCGGCGAGGGCACCCGTGGCGATCGGCTCGGCCACCACCGGGCGCGCCATGGTGGGCACGGGCGGCGGCGGCGCCACCACGGGATGGCCGAGGCGGTCGACGCAGGTGAAGCCGATGATCGTCAGGCTGATCCCGAAGAGACCGGCAACGGTGAGGGAACGCAGGATACGCACGGGAACGCACTTCCAAGATACGCAAGGAACGTGGAGCGCAACAGCTTTAGCCCAGAGCCGTTAACGAACCGCACGGCGCGGCCCGCGCCGCCCTCTTTCCAAGGAAGACCCATGGCCACCGACCCCAACGCCACGGCCACCGCCAGCGACAGCGCGTTCATCCAGGGGCGCAACGCCCGCCTCTACGGCAAGCCCGCCGAATCCTGCCCCTACCCGGAGGGGTCGGACGACCGGCAGGCCTGGCTCCAGGCCTGGGAGGAGGCCGGCTCGCCGCAAGCCGAGGGCTGAGTGTCTCTCACGAAACGCCCGCTGCGCCGCTATGCCCAGGGCGAGAACCGGCGGAGATCGGGCGTTTTGTGAGGCACTCTGACGGTTCGCGCCGCCGCGCGTCGCTGCTAGAAGGCGCCCGGATGGACACCCGATCGCGGAGACGGATGCGCGTGGTTCGACCCAAGGCCGCCTTGATCCTCGCGCTCACGCTCCTCGCGCCCCTCCCCGTCCGGGCCGAACCGGCACCGGCCGAACGCACCCTGGCTGGGATCAAGGCGCGCGGGCACCTCGTCTGCGGGGTCAGCCCCGGGGTGGCGGGCTTCAGCGTGCCCGACGGCCAGGGCCGCTGGACCGGCCTCGACGTGGATTTCTGCCGGGCGCTGGCGGCGGCCATCTTCGACAGCCCGGAGGCCGTGCGCTTCATCCCGCAATCCTCGGCCGCGCGCTTCACGTCCCTGCAATCGGGCGAGATCGACGTGCTCGCCCGCAACACCACCTGGACCCTGTCGCGCGACACGGCGGCCATGAACTTCCCCGCCATCACCTTCTACGACGGGCAGGGATTCCTGGTCCGCAAGGCCCTGAACATCACCGAAGTGAAGGGGCTCGACCGGGCGACGGTCTGCCTGCAGCAGGGCACCACCACGGAACTCAACCTCGCCGACTGGTTCCGGACCCGGGGCCTGACCTACCAAGTGGTGACCTTCGCCAACAGCGAACAGACGCTGGGCGCCTACGAATCGGGCCGCTGCGACGCCTACTCGACGGATCAGTCCTCCCTCTACGGCGAGCGCCTGAAGACCGCGCACCCCGACGAGCACGTGATCCTGGGGCAAGCCATCTCCAAGGAGCCCTTCGCCCCCGCCGTGCGCCAGGGCGACGACCAGTGGCGCGACATCGTCGCCTGGACCCACTACGCCATGGTCGAAGCCGAGGAGGCCGGGATCGCACAGGACAACGTCGAACGGATGCGCCGGGAGGCCCCGAGCCCCGACGTGCGGCGCATCCTCGGCCTCGAGGGCGGCTACGGCGAGCGCCTCGGCCTGACCGCAGACTGGGCCGCCCGGATCGTGCGCCACGTCGGCAATTACGGCGACAGCTTCGCCCGCAACCTCGGCGACGCCACCCCCCTCAAGATCCCGCGCGGCCTCAACGCCCTGTGGAACCAGGGCGGCCTGCAATACGGGCCGCCGATCCGGTGAGGGACGATCTGCGGAACGATCGCGCGCGCCTGCGAGACGCACATGGGTCCGATGGAGACGCGCGTCCCCTCTCCCGGGAGAGGGACAGGGTGAGGTGTGCGACCTCTTCGGAAATGTCCCACACCTCACCCCGCCCCTCTCCTTCCAGGAGAGGGGGCGCGTGGCGCCTCACGCCTTCGCGCCGGGCCCTTCGGCGATGGGCCTTGCCGAATGGCTGAGTCCCGCACCTCCTCCTGGCGGGCGCTGGCCGTCCAGACACTCCTCGTCCTGGCCCTCGCCGCCCTCGCGTATGTCGCCGCGACCAACGCCGGCCAGAAACTCGCGCGCCAGGGCATCGTGGCCGGGTTCGGCTTCCTCGCGCGCCCCGCCGGGTTCGACATCGGCCAGAGCCTGATCCCGTACGCGGCGGCCACCGCCACCTATCTCGACGCGTTCCTCGTCGGGCTCCTCAACACCCTGCTGGTCTCGGCCCTCGCCATCGTGATCTCGACGGGGCTGGGATTCGCCATCGGCATCGCCCGCCGCTCGGGCAACCTCCTCGCTCGGTCCGTCGCCGCCGCCTATGTCGAGGGCTTTCGCAACCTGCCGCTCCTGCTGCAATTGCTCGTCTGGTACGTCGCCGTGCGCGTCGCCCTGCCCGCCTCCGGCGATCCCGCCGCGTGGGGCGGCGCGTTCCTGAGCCAGCGCGGTCTCTTCCTCCCGCGCCCGGACTTTTTCGGATGGGCCGCCCTGGTGCCCTTGGCCTCTGCCGCCGGCCTCCTCGCCCTTTGGCTCCTCGTCCGCGCGAGCCGCCGCGCCGTGGCGCTCGGAAAGAAACCCGTGTCGGTGCCGTGGCCGGGCGCCCTCCTCGTCCTCGGGCTTCCGGCGCTGGCCTGGATCGGCCTCGCGCTCGCGGGCCATCCCGTGCCCGTGGCGTGGCCGGCACGCGGCCCCTACGACATCGAGGGCGGCCTGGCCCTGCGGCCGGAATTCGCGGCGCTCCTCATCGGGCTCTCGACCTACTCGGCCGCCTTCATCGCCGAGATCGTGCGCTCCGGCCTCGACAGCGTGGCGCGCGGCCAGCGCGAGGCCGCCGCCGCCCTGTCCCTGAGCCGGGGCCAGGCCCTGCGCCTCGTGGTGCTGCCCCAGGCCATGCGGGTGATCGTGCCGCCGCTGACCTCCCAGTACCTCAGCACAACGAAGAACTCGTCGCTCGCCGTGCTCATCGGCTACCCCGACCTCGTCCACGTGTTCATGGGCACGGTCCTCAACCAGACCAACCAGGCCGTGGAGGTGGTGGCGATCACCATGGGCGTCTATCTCACCTTGAGCCTCGCGACCGCCCTCCTGATGAACCGGACCAACGCCCGCGTGGCGGGGGGCCGGCCATGACCGTCGAAAACGGGAGCGTCGAGACCGAGGGTTACGTGCGCAAGACCCTGATCCCCCCGGCCCCGCCGCCGCGCCGCCTCGGCGGCCCCCTCGCCTGGGCCCGGACCAACCTGTTCGCGAGCTGGACGGACGGTGTCGTCACGCTCCTGATCCTGGCGGCCCTGGCCTGGCTCGTGCCGGAGGCCCTGCGCTTCCTCGTCCTCGACGCCGTCTGGACCGGGACCTCCGGCGAGGCGTGCCGGCCGGAGGTGGTGGGGCACCCCGTCGGCGCCTGCTGGGCCTTCATCGGAGAAAAGATCAACTACCTCGCCTACGGCTCCTACCCGGCGGCCGAGCGCTGGCGGCCGAACCTGTTCTTCGCGCTCCTTGCCTTCGGCGGCGCCTGGATGCTGTGGCTCGACGCGCCGAAACGCGCCTGGGGCGCGGCCTACCTGTTCCTCGCGTTTCCCGTGCTCGCCTACGCGCTGCTCGCCGGGATGCCGGCGCTCGGCCTCGCCGCCGTCGCCACCGGCCTTTGGGGCGGCCTCCTCGTCACCGTGGTGGTGTCGATGGTCGGCATCGTCGCCTCCCTGCCGCTCGGCATCCTCCTGGCGCTCGGGCGGCGCTCGGACTGGCCGGTGGTGCGCTACGCCTGCATCGGCTTCATCGAGTTCTGGCGCGGGGTGCCCCTCATCACCGTGCTGTTCATGGCCAACGTGATGCTGCCCCTGTTCCTGCCGGGCGACGTCACCGTGGACCGGCTGGTGCGGCCGCTCATCGGCATCGCGCTCTTCGCCTCCGCCTACATGGCCGAGGTGGTGCGCGGCGGCCTCCAGGCGATCCCGGAGGGCCAGATGCGGGCCGCCCTGGCGCTGGGCCTGACGAAGACCCAGGCCCTGCGCGCCGTGGTGCTGCCCCAGGCCCTGAAGATCGTGGTGCCGGGCATCGTCAACACCCTCATCGGCCTGTTCAAGGACACGACGCTGGTCTCCATCGTCGGCATCGCCGATTTCATCCGCGTGCTGGAGGCGGCCCGTGCCGATCCGCGCTGGTCGGCCCCCGCCGTGCCGGCGACGGCTTATGCGTTCGCGGCCCTGTTCTACTTCGCGGTCTGTTTCGGCATGGCCCGCTACGCCGGCTTCATCGAGCGGCGCCTCGCGGCGGGGGAGGCCCGATGACGGACACGCCAGCGGTGGCGTTCTCGGGCGTCAACGCCTGGTTCGGCACCACCCACGTCCTGCGCGCCATCGACCTCACGGTGGCGCGGGGCGAAACCCTGGTGATCTGCGGCCCTTCGGGCTCGGGGAAATCGACCCTCATCCGCGCCGTCAACGGCCTCGTCGCGCACCAGTCCGGCACGCTCCGCGTCGCGGGCCTCCTCCTCGACGGCAGCGCGCACGCCACCGACGCCGTGCGCGCCCGGGTCGGCATGGTGTTCCAGCAGTTCAACCTGTTCCCGCATCTCACGGTGCTGGAGAACTGCACCCTCGCCCCCCTCCACGTCCGCCGCCTCGGGCTGAAGGCCGCGCGGGATCTCGCCATGGGCCAGCTCGAACGGGTGCATCTGGCCGACAAGGCCGACAGCACCCCCGCCGACCTCTCGGGGGGCCAGCAGCAACGGGTCGCCATCGCCCGCGCCCTGTGCCTCGAACCGGAGGTGATGCTGTTCGACGAACCGACCTCGGCGCTGGATCCCGAGATGGTGGGCGAGGTCCTCGACACCCTCACCGACCTCGCGGCGGGCGGCACCACGCTGCTCTGCGTCACCCACGAGATGGGTTTCGCCCGCGCGGTGGCCGACCGGGTGGTGTTCATGGACGAGGGCCAGATCGTCGAGATCGCGCCGCCCGACGCCTTCTTCGACCGGCCCCGGCACCCCCGCACGCAAGGGTTTCTCGGCCGCATCCTCGGGTAAGGCCGGCTTCCGGGCTGTGGACTCCGAACCGTCGACGCCCTTCGTCGGGATGACACTGGAGACCACGCCGTCATTCCGTGGCGCCATAGGCGAACCCGGAATGACGGAGCGGGTGGCCCAATCGATGGTTCCGTCCGGCGGACCCTGCACCGTTCACCTGAAATCGAAGGCCAGCGGATCAGGGGGCAGGCTTGACGGCCCAGGCCAAGCCGGGCTGTGGTCGCCCCATCCTCCAAGAATCCCGCCCGAAGGCGCCGATGTCCAACTCCCCGCCCCGCGATCCCGCACGCTTCGGCCCGAGCACCCGCCTCGTCCATGCCGGGCGCGACCCGTCTGCCCAGCACGGCTTCGTCAACACCCCGATCTATCGCGGCTCGACGGTGCTGTTTCCCACCTACGACGACCTCAAGCACCGGCGCGGGCGCTTCGATTACGGCACCTCCGGCACGCCGACGACGGACTCCCTCACCACGGCCTGGAGCGAGCTCGCGGGGGCCGCCGGCACGGTGCTGACCCCCTCGGGGCTCGCGGCGCTGACCGTCGCCCTCATGGCCGTGGTCTCGGCCGGCGACCACCTCCTCGTCTCCGATTCCGCCTACCGCCCCACCCGCATTTTTTGCGATGGGGTGCTCAAGCGGTTCGGCGTCGAGGTCGAATACTACGATCCCCTCGTCGGTGCCGGCATCGGCGCCCTCATGCGCGACACCACCAAGGCGGTGCTGGTGGAAGCACCGGGCTCCCAGAGCTTCGAGATGCAGGACGTGCCGGCGATCAGCGAGGCGGTCCACGCGCGCGGGGCCGCCGTGATCATGGACAACACCTGGGCGACGCCCCTGCTGTTCCCGCCGCACGCGCGCGGCGTCGACATCGCGGTGGAAGCCGGCACGAAGTACCTCTCCGGCGGCTCCGACCTGCTCCTCGGCCTCACCTCGGCCAACGAAAAATACTGGCCGGCCCTGCACCGGACCTTCGAGCATTTCGCCATGTGCGCCGGCCCCGAGGACGTTTTCCTGGCCCTGCGCGGCCTGCGCACCATGGCGTTGCGCCTGCGCGAGCACGGCGCGCAGGGCCTCGCCATGGCGCGCTGGCTTCAGGCCCGTCCGGAGGTGGCCCGGGTGCTCCATCCCGCGCTCCCCGAGGATCCGGGCCATGCCATCTGGCGCCGCGACTTCTCCGGGGCGTCCGGCCTGTTCGGGGTGATCCTCAACCCCGCGCCCGAGCGCGCCGTGGCGGCGATGCTCGACGGCCTCGAACTGTTCGGGATGGGCTTCTCCTGGGGCGGCTTCGAGAGCCTCGTGATCCCGTTCGACTGCCGCGCCTACCGCACCGCCACCACCTGGGCCCCGGAGGGGCCGGGCCTGCGCTTCCACATCGGCCTGGAGGATGTTTCGGACCTGCAGGCGGACCTCGACGCGGGGTTTTCGCGGTTGCGCGCGGCGATGTGAGCCGTGCGCGTCGTCACGGTGCCAGCCACGTCCCCGTCCAGCCCGCCTCCCCCCGCACCCATCCCGCCCGGCGGTGGCCGCGCCGGTCGAGGAACAGGAAGTCGAGGCGCGTGCCCGTCACCACCACGGCACAGAAATTCGCGCGGCTGAGGTCCATGTCGGCGCCGTCCTCCGGCTGGGTGTAGGCGTCGGCCTTGGGCAGGGCCGTGCCGGGGGCCGGCATGATCCCGTAGCAGGTCCGGCTCATGACCCGCGAGCCGGCCCAGGCGGCCTCGGCCACGGCGTCGTCCGTGTGGAGGCGGGCGGGCCCCGAGACCCGGATCTGGATCTTCGAGGCCGTGTCGTAGCCGTGCAGGGCGGCCCGGCCGGTGGCGGCGATCTCGGCGGCCTTGGCCGAGCGGCGGTCGCAGTGGAACCGCAAGCGGCCCGTCGCGGGATCGGCTTCGCGCAGGACCACGGTCCGCACCTGCGGGTGCCCATGCGCGTCGACGGTGGCGAGCGCCGGCATGTGGAAGGCGTTGCGGCGCAGGGCCGGCCCCTCCTGCAGGAGGCGCCAGAGTTCGGAGAAGCTGGCGTCGAGGTCGTCGTAGAACGCCGGCAGGGGCGCGAAGGCCGTCATCGGGCGCGCCGCTCGCGCAGGATGAGGACGACGTTGCGCAGGTAGATGAAGGTCGACAGCGCCTGCCCGAAGATGATCACCGGTTCGCGTCGCACGAGGCCGTAGATCAGGGTCATCAGGCCGCCCGCGATGGAGAGGAACCAGAACGCCAGGGGGATCACGCTGCGCCCCGCCCGCTCGGAGGCGAGCCACTGCACCACGAAGCGGGCGCCGAACACCGCCTGGGCGAGGATGCCGAAGACGAGCCAGCCGTCGAAGCGCACCACGAAGACGTCGTAGACGTAGCCGCGGATATCGGCGGCGAGCTGGATCAGCATGGGGTCAGGGTCCCGTCAGGTCGGTGACCACCGGGGTGACCCGCTTGCGGCGGATGAGCCACCACACCCCGGCGAGATCGAGGAGGCCGACCCAGAGCCGGTCGAACAGGCCGTATTTCGAGGCCCCCGTGAAGCGCGGCCGGTCGATCACGTCCCGGTGGACCACGGCGTAGCCCTCGCGGGCCACGAGGGCCGGCATGAAGCGGTGCAGCCCGTCGAAATACGGCAGGCGGGCATAGACCTCGCGGCGCACGAGCTTGTAGCCGCAGCCGGTGTCGCGGGTGGAATCGTTGAGGATCCGCACCCGCACCCCGTTGGCGATGCGCGACTGGAGGGTCTTGAGCCGGCCGTCCTTGCGGCCGACGCGCTGCCCCTGGGCGAGGCCGACGCGCGGACCGCCCTCCTCGATGGCCGCCAGCAGGGCCGGCAGGTAGGCCGGGTCGTTCTGGCCGTCGCCGTCGAGGAGGGCGCAGATCGCGCCGCGCGCCGCCATGACGCCGGTCTGGACCCCGGCGGACTTGCCGGCCGTACGGTCGTGGCGCAGCACCCGGAGCCAGGGCCGGTCGCGGCGGGCGAGGTCGAGGGCCTCGGCGGTGCCGTCTGTGGAGCCGTCGTCGACGTAGATCACCTCGAACGGCGCCAGGGGGGCGCAGGCCGCGCCGATCTCGGCGACGAGGCTCGCGATGTTGCCGACCTCGTCCTTCACCGGCACGATCACGGAGAGACGCATGGGGGATTCCCGGGGGTTCAGGGCGTCGGTTCGGGGATGTGGGCGTAGGCCGTGAGCTCGACCCTTCGTCCGCCGTTGATGTTGAAGCCCGAGACCGTTCCGACTTGCGTGGGCGCGAATCCGGCGGTCGCCGCGGCGAAGGCCGGGGCGAAACGGCCCTCGACGTAGAGCAGGCGGCAGCCGTCGCCCCGGAGGAAGGCGGCGGCCTCGGCGGCGGTGTCCATCATCGCCAGATCCGTCCCGATGAGGAAGACGAAGCTCGGCTCGCGGTAGCCGAGGCTCGCCACCTTCGGCGCCGCGCAGGGCAGGCGGTCGCGGATGGCGGCGAGGCGGGGCGAGACCTTGAGGGCGGCCATCACCGGCTGGGTCAGGCCGAACACCGCCGGCGAGAGCAGGGCCGAGGCGAGGATGCCGAGGCACAGGGCCCGCTCCGCGGCCCCCCGGGCGAAGGCGCGCCAGGCGAGGAACGCCACGGCGCAGGCGGCGACGAGCAGCGGCAACCCCGCCCAGGGCAGCGTCCGGTCGTAGGTCCAGGCGAAGGCCGAGAGGCCGAGCGTCAGGCCCACCGGGATCAGCACCACGAGGCCCGCCGTGAGCCGCGCCCCCCGGCGCTCCGGGTCGAGGGCCCCGCGCGTGAGGGCGAGCACAGCGAGGATCGCGAGGGCGGGAAACAGCGGCAGCACGTAGTGCGGCAGCTTCGTCGGCACGATTTCGAACAGGATCCAGGTCGGCACGATCCAGGCGAGGAGGAAGGCGACCCCCGCCTCGCGCCGGTTCGTGAAAGCGAAGGGTGCGCCGAGGGCCGCGAAGGCCGCGCCGGGCCAGAACGTGCCGAACACCGCGAACAGGTAGGCGCCCGGCGGCGCCCAGTGCTTCTCGGAGCCGCCCTGCACCTTGCTCATCATGTCGTGGCCGACGGCCTCGCCGTAGAAGGCCCCGCCGCTCTTCCAGGTGATGGCCACGAACCAAGGCGCCACGATGAGGAGCGTCAGCGGCAGGCCGAGGCCGGGCCGCAGCGCCTGCAGCCACCGGCCCGAGCGCGCCCGGAGCGAGAGCACCAGGGCGGGCAGCCCGCAGAACAGGGGCACCATCGGGCCCTTCACGAGGATGCCCACGGCGAGGCCGAGCCAGAAGGCCAGGACGGTGGCGGTACCGAGGGACCGGCCGGCGGATCCGTCGGCGCGGCCGAGCCAGGCCCGGGCCAGGCTCCCGAAGGTCGCCATGGCGCAGGCGCAGAGCAGCGCGTCGGTCTTGGCGAGGCGCGCCTCGGCCGAGAGCACCACGCAGGCGGCGAACAGGGCGGCGGCCAGCAGAGCGGCCCGCCGGGGCAGGAAGGCCAGGGCCGACCAGTAGGCGAGCAGCACCGCCCCGACGGCGCCGAGCAGGGAGGGCAGGCGGTAGAGAGCGATGGTGGTGCGGGCGTTCGGGATGCCGAGCGCCTCGCCGGCCCCGACGACGGCGGCCTGCGCCCAGTAGATCCCCACGGGCTTCTTGTGCCGCGCCTCCGCCTGGAAACGGATGTCCACGAGGTCGCCGGTCTCCAGCATCTGCTTGGAGGCCTGGGCGAAGCGCGGCTCGTCGCGGTCCATGGGCTGGAGGGAGGCGATCCCCGGCAGGAAGCAGACGAGGCAGAGGGCCACCAGGAGGGCGCAGGCCCGGCCGTGGCTCGCCGCCGCGGCGTCGAGGATCGCCTGGGGCCACGCGAGCAGGTCGCGGCGGCCCGGGCGCGGCGCGAAGGCGCGGTCGGTCATGCGGGCGGACGGGCCGGAAAGGCGGGCATGCGGCTCCAGACTGGCACGCGCCCGGCGATTCCGGTCGATGCCGCGAAGGCCGGCGGTGTCGATGATGCGGCCCGGAATGTCAAATTCCGGGCGGGTCCGGCCGGGGCTCGCGACCCCGCGGGAAACGTGGGCGCCCGGTCGGTCCGGTCCGGGTATGATCGTGCGCGTCCACGAGCCGGGCGCCCCGCGAATCACGCCCCCGAGAACCAGGGTCCCGTCATGAGCCTCCAGATCGGTCTCCTCGTCTTTCCGAACGTGCAGCAGCTCGACCTCACCGCCCCCTACGAGGTGTTCGCCATGATCCCGGGGGCCACGGTGCATCTCGTCGCCGCCGGCCTCGACCCGATCCGGAGCGCCACCGGCCTCGTGCTCGCCCCCACGGTGACCATGGCCGATTGCCCGGCCCTCGACGTGCTGTGCGTCCCCGGCGGGGTCGGGGTGAACGCCCTGATGACGGATGCCACCGTCCTGGCCTTCGTGCGCGAGCGGGCGGAAACCGCGCGCTTCGTCACCTCCGTCTGCACCGGCGCCCTGGTGCTCGGCGCGGCCGGTCTCCTCCGGGGCCGGCGCGCCACCACCCACTGGGCCTCCCTCGACCTCCTCGCGGCCTTCGGCGCGACGCCCGTGGCCGAGCGCGTGGTGCGGGACGGCACCCTCGTCACCGGCGGCGGCGTCACGGCCGGACTCGACTTCGCCCTGGCGCTCGCCGCCGAACTCGTCGGCCGGGGGGAGGCGGAAGCGATCCAGCTCGGCCTCGAATACGCCCCCGCCCCGCCCTTCGGCGCCGGCACGCCGGACGCGGCGGCCCCTCCCGTGCTCGCCGCCGCCCGGGCGCGGCTCTCCGCGTCCCGGGCCGCGCGCGAAGCCCTGGTGCGGTCGATCACCGGCCACGCGCCGGCCGCCTGGGGCCGGACGGACTCCTGATCCGGACGGCCCTTCGGACCCGCGGGGTTCCTGTCCGCCTTTGCGGGTTCTCAAGTATTCTGCCCGCAGGATGCGGGGGACGGATCGCGCTATCCTGGGCGTTCTCGGGGCGCGGGGTCCCTGGCCCCGGCGCCGTTCTTGGGAGTTGTTCGCCGATGACCACGGGAGTCGCCGTCCGCCCGCGACAGGTGTCCGCCCGTGCGCCGGGTCCCGACGCCCTGCGCGTCACCGCCATGGTGGCGATCCTCCTCGTGATGCTGGTGGGCGCCAATCCGTTCCACGACGGCACCGCGCCCGAGAACGCGGCCTCGGGGGCGGGCGGCAACCTCGGCAACCAGATCCTGTTCCTCGTCATGGGCGGCCTCGCGGGCGCGGTCCTCCTCGCCCGGGGCGCCGCTGCCCTCCGGCCGTTGGCCAGCCTGCCGATCCTGCTGATGCTCGCCTGGCTCGCCGTGTCGACGGCGCTGTCCATCGAGCCCTTGGTCTCGGCCCGCCGCCTGGTCTCCCTCGTGATCGTCACCGCCGCGGCGGTGGCCCTCCTCGTGGCGGCGCGCGACGCGCGCCAGTTCGCCACGGTGCTGGGCGCCACGGTGCTGGGGATCGTGGGCATCAGCTATCTCGGCCTCGTGCTCGTGCCCGAGCGCGCCATGCACACGGCCTTCGACCTCATCGAGCCCGAGCACGCCGGCAGCTGGCGCGGGGTCTACGCGCACAAGAACGCGGCGGGGGCGGCCATGGGGGCGTTCGTGTTCGTCGGCCTGTTCTGGGCGGGGACGGGGCAGCGCACCTGCGGCTTCCTCCTGGCGGGCGCGGCCGCCCTGTTCCTCGCGTTCACGAACGCCAAGACCTCCGCCGCCATCACCCCCGCCGTCCTCGCCCTCACCTGGTTCTGCACGTGGTCGGGAGCGACCGTCTGGCGCCGCCTCGTGCTGCTCACGCCCCTCGCCCTCCTCCTGACGGTGACGGTGGGGTCGGTCCTGGTGCCGGAGATCGGCGCCCTCGTGGCGCGTCTCGCCGGCGACCCGACCTTCACCGGCCGCACGGAGATCTGGACGTTCGCCGCCGACAACATCGCCAAGCGTCCCATCGCCGGCTACGGCTACGGTGCCTTCTGGGAGAGCGTGTTCTACGGCGGCGGCGCCGACGCGGCGACCTGGGTCAACCGGGCGACGGACGCGCACGACGGCTACCTCAACACCGCCCTCGAATCCGGCCTCGTCGGCCTCGCCCTCACGGTGTGGTGGCTGGTCTGGGCGCCCGTGACCGACCTGCAGGCCCGGACCGGGGGCCGCTCCATCGATCCCCTGACGATGCTGTTCCTGCGCCTGTGGCTGTTCGTCGTCCTCGTGGCGGTGTTCGAATCGGTGTTCTACCAGGCCACCAACGGGCTCTATTTCCTCCTCTTGGTGTCGGTGCTGGGCCTGCGCTACCTGGCGCGGACCCGGGTGATCGCGGGTGGAGGAATCCGGGCATGACGCCGCGCGCGGACGGTCCCGCACCGGCCGGTCCCCATCCGGCGGTGGAACCCCTGCCGGCGCTGACCGCCCTGCGCTTCGTGGCGGCGGCCTACGTCCTCGCCTTCCACTTCGCCGGCCACGAGGTCGGCCGCGCCGCGATGCCCGATGCGGTCTTCCTTGGCTATTCGGGCGTGACGTTCTTCTTCCTGCTGTCGGGCTTCATCCTGGCCTACAACTACCAGCGGGTGGACCTGTCGCCCCGCGCCGCGCGCCTTCGCTTCCTGCGCGCGCGGGTGGCGCGGGTCTATCCCGTCTACCTCCTGGGCCTCGCCATCGGCCTGCCGTGGTTCGTGGTCTGGACGGCGAAGGTCGTGCCCCCGCTCCAGACCCTGATGGCGTCCGGCGCGGTGCTGGCGCCCCTGGGCCTCCACGCCTGGGTGCCGGGGGCGGCCTGCTCCCTCGACTGTCCGAGCTGGTCGGTATCGGCGGAGCTGTTCTTCTACGCCCTGTTCCCCCTCCTCCTGCCGCCGGCCCTCGGCCGGCCGGGCCTGACGGCGCTCGCCACCCTGGCGGCCTGGGCCGCGTCCACCGCCCTCGCGATCCTGGCCTGGAACCGCTTCGCCCCCGGCCTCTCCCTCATCGCGCCGACCACGGATGCGGCGACCCTCCTGGCGCAGGCGATCAAGTACAACCCCCTCCTGCGCCTGCCCGAGTTCGTGGCCGGCCTGCTCCTGTTCGTCCTGTGGCGCCGGGTCCGCCTGCCGCTCCCCCTGCTCCTCGCGGCGGCGGGGGCGGCGGCCCTGATCCTCGTCGCTGGGGTCGGGACGATCCCCGAGCCGCTCATGCACAACGGGCTCACCGCCCTGGTCTGGGCACCGGTGATCCTGGCCGGCGCCCAGGTCCGCACCGGCCCGCTCACGGCCGGGTGGTTCGTCTTCCTCGGCCGCATCTCCTTCGCCCTCTACCTCCTGCACGTGCCGGCCTACGCCTTCGTGTCGAGCCTCGACCGGGCCGTCCTCGCCGGCCGCCTCGCCGGCACGCCCTGGCTCACGGTCCTCCTCGCGACGCTCCTGTCGCTCGCCGCCGCCAGCGCCGTACACCTGGCGGTCGAGGAGCCGGCGCGCCGGCGCATCCTGCGGCCGCGCCCGCCCGCGCGCGACGCGACGCCCGTGCCCTCGGCCTGACCGACCGGCATGTCGCGGCTCCCCTCTCAAGTTCCCTCGCAGTTCCCCATGGCTCCCCCGCATCCGGCCTACCGCCCGGACATCGACGGCCTGCGCGCAGTGGCCGTCCTCGTCGTGCTGCTCTTCCACGCGGGCGTGCCGGGCCCGTCCGGCGGGTTCGTCGGCGTCGACGTGTTCTTCGTGATCTCCGGATACGTCATCACCCGGGGCATCCTCGCCGACGTGGCGGCGGGGCGGTTCTCCCTCGCCCGGTTCTACGAGCGCCGCATCCGCCGCATCCTGCCGATGCTGGTGGCGACGATCCTGGCCACCTACGCCCTCGCGCTGGTGTACCTGCCGCCCGGCGCCCTGGACGACTACGCCCGCAGCGTGGCGGCGGCCTCGGCCTTCGCCGCCAACGTGTTCTTCTGGAAGACGACGGGCTACTTCGACCTCGAGGCGCAGACCCGGCCCCTGCTGCACACCTGGTCGCTCTCCGTCGAGGAGCAGTTCTACCTCGTCGTGCCCCTCGTTCTGCCGCTGCTGCTCGCCCGCTCGCGGCGTTTCGCGGCCATGGGCCTGCTCATCGCCCTCCTCGCGTCGCTCTCCCTCGGGGTGGCCCTCACCGACAGGGCACCCGGCGCCAACTTCTACCTCCTGCCCACCCGGGCCTGGGAACTCCTCGTCGGCGCCCTCCTGGCCTTCCCCGCCGGATGGACGGCGCCGCGCCGCCTGCGCGAGGCCATGGCGGCCGCCGGCCTCGGGCTCGTGGCCACCGCCGTCCTCGCCTACGACGAGGCGACGCCGTTTCCGGGGCTCGCCGCCGTGGCGCCGTGCCTCGGGGCGGGCCTGATCATCGCCGCCGGGACCGGCCCGACCGTCATCGGCCGGCTCCTGTCGGCGCCGCCCTGCGCCGGCCTCGGGCGGATGTCCTACGCCCTCTACATGGTGCACTGGCCCGTGGTGGTGTTCACCCGCTACGCCCTCCTGCGCGAGCCGGCCGGGTGGGAGATCGTCGGCGTCGTCGCCGCCTGCCTCGGCCTCGCCTACGCTGCCTGGCGCTGGATCGAGACGCCGTTCCGGTATGCCTCCGGCCGGACCCCGGCGGGCCTTCGGCGGAAGCCGCTCTTCGCCGCCACGGCCGCCGTCCTCGCGGCCCTCGCGGCGCTGGGCCTCGCCGGCACCCTCGCGGACGGCTTTCCCGCCCGCTTCCCCGACACCCGGCCGGGCGCCCTCGCGGCCCTCGAGCGCGAGGGCTGGAAGGGCCGGCGCTGCTTTCTCGAGAACCAGCCTCTCACCGACTGGGCCGGGGCCGACTGCCTCCTCGCCCCGGGCGCGCCCGCCACCGCCCTGCTGTGGGGCGATTCGTACGCGGCCCACTACGTGCCGGGCCTCGTGGGCAACGCGCCCGCCTTGAGCCACGCCGTCCTGCAATACACCTTCGCCGGCTGCCCGCCGCTCCTCGCCTACGCCTCGCGGGCGAAACCCGGCTGCCGGGACTTCAACGCCCGCGTCTTCGAGGTCATCCGGGCCTACGGCGTCGACAGCGTGGTGCTGGCCGCCCGCTGGGACCTCCTGCCCGCCCGGACCCTGGCGAACCTGCCCGACACCATCGCGCGCCTCACGGCGGCGGGGGTCGCCGTCTCGGTGATCGGCCCCTCGCCGGTGTTCGCGTTCGACGTGGGCGTGCTGCGCGCGCGCGGCGCCGGCACCCGGGCCGACGGCTCGGCGGCGTGGTTCGCCCACCGGGGCGACCCGGCGGTCCGGCGCCTGTCGGGCGAAGCCCGCTTCGCCGACCCCCTGCCGGCCTTCTGCGACGGCCCCCTGTGCCGCTACCGCGCGGACGGCACCGACCTGTTCGTCGACACCGGCCACCTGTCGCGGGCCGGCAGCGAGCGGGCGGTGCGGGCGTATTTCCCGCTCCTGCGCTGAGCCGGGGATCACGATCCCGCCCCGATCAGGTCAGCGGGCGTTCAGCCGGACGGAGGCATTCTGGTCGGCGGTCCGGTCCCCGTGGCCGGCCCGCTCTGACAACAGCAGAAGGGTCTGTTCCATGTCGTTGAATGCACGCGTCGCGGCGCTCGCCGTCGCCTGCGGTGTCGGCTTCGCCTCGGCCGCCCATGCCGCTCCGCTGTCTCCCGTGCCCGCCGACACCCTCGCGGGCTCCTCCGCAGGCGCGACCCCGATCGCCTTCGGCTGCGGCCCCGGCTGGGCGCCCAACCGCTGGGGCCGGTGCCGGCCGATCTACCGGGGCTACGGCTACGGACCGCGCCCGTTCTACGGTCCCCGGCGCTTCTACGGGCCCGGCTACGGCTACGGACCGCCGCGCCCGTTCTATGGCCCCCGCCCCGTCTACGGGCCGTTCTACTAGGCGACGGTCCCGGGCGGCGCGGATCCGGCGGGATCGCGCCGCCGTCACGCCGGATCCGCGTCCTCCTCCGAGGGGGCGTAGACCGCGTCGCCGAGGCGCCGCAGGGGGCCGCCCGGGCCGGAGCGCTTCCACAGGCGGGTGTTGAGGGCGGCCACCGGATCGTGGCCGGGCAGATCGAAGCCCCGCGCCGTCAGGCCGGGCAGGATCTCGCCGGCATGCAGGGGCCGCCCGGCCTCGTGCAGGATGTCGACGGCGGCGGCGACCAGGGCGCGCCCCTGGCGGCGGGCGGCGGCGATGTCCTCGCCCGGGCGCGCCTCGGGTTCGACGGGCGGCCGGGGTTCCGCCGCGACGGGAGACCGCGAGGCCCCGGCGCCGAGGCGGCGGCCGAGTTCGAGGTAGAGGGCGTGGTCGGCGATCTGCCGGTCGAGGGCGTCACGCTGCCGGCGCAGGGCGGCCAGGGCGGCCTCGACCTCGTCCTCGTTCGGAAACATCGCTCACCCTCGGAATATTCTGCATGATCGCCGTCCCGCCGGCTTATCAGAATATTCCTTGAAGGCAAGGGAATGGGCGTTATTCCGTATCTTCCAGCCGCCGTGCTCAGGCCGCCGCGGTCTTCCGAACCGGCTTGCCGGCCCGCGGCGGGATCAGCAGGGCGCCGGCATCGGCGGGCTGGAGCAGCATGCCGTTGTCGTCGAGGCGGATCGGCAGCTTCGGGAACACCTCCTGCAGGTGGGCCAAATCCGCCTTGAACGCCTGGCGGAAGCTGCGCAGGCTGGCGTTGTCGGCCCCGAACTGCTTGTGCAGGTTGTCCCAGGTGAGGCGCAGGGGCCGCTGCAGGGCGCGCAGGCGGTAGCCGACCCAGAACAGCAGGTCGAGCTTGCGCGCCGAGCCCGAGAAGGCCCTGGCCGCCCGGATATCGACGGGCAGGGCGTGCTGAACCAGGTTGTCGTAGAAATCCTGGTGGAACTGGACGCTCTTCTGCCAGACCACGCCGTCGGCGCCCTGCGGCAGCCACAGGTCGAGCTGGCGGAACGGCGGGACGTTGAGGGTGCTGGCGCTGCCCGCCCCGTCCCAGAGGCCGATCTGCAGGGTGCAGGCGGCCAGCCGCGCGAGCTGCTCCTTGAACTGCCGGATGGTGCCGCGCTCGCCGCCGGTGACGGCAAAGCCCATCTCCTTCATGAAGCCCGACAGGCTGTCGGCCACCGCCACCGTGGGGCTGCGCTGGCGCACGGCCTCCGTGCAGAGGTGCAGGAGCACGAGGCGGGCCTTCGGGCCGTAGGGCAGGCCCTGGAACTCCATCTCGCCGGTGGCGGGGTTCTTGAGGCGCCCGGCCAGCAGGCTGAGGGAATTCCTGCCGTATTCCCGAAAGAATTCGCGGGCATCGCCCGGATCCCGGTAGGGCAGGCCGCAGAGGGCCAGCACGGAATGGATGTGCTGGAGGTTCTCGGGGCCCGTCGGCTCGTTCTCGATGACCTCGCGCACGGCGTCGCGGCGGCGCTGGTCGCGGCCCATGGCCTGGCGGCGCCCGGCGACCGCCCCGCGCGCGACGGCCTCGGCGTCCCGCGCCCGCTGCCGATGCAGGATGGTCTCCGCGATGGTGGCGAACAGGAAGCCGCCGCGCGCCGCCTCGACCTCGGCCAGGAGGTCGGCGTCGCGGATGCCCGCCAAGGTGTCCTCGATCCCCAAGGTATTCCCGATCCCCATGAGCCCGGTGCGGTGCCTCGACGCGAAGCGGGCCGGTGCGGCGCCGCGAAGGCCGGACCATGCCCGATTCACGGCGCGGGAGTCTCAGGGGGCAGCGGCGTCATCCCGGCTATCCACCGACCGGGACTCGTGAATTCCGGCTCTCCGGGTCGTCCCGACGACGCGGCCGAACACCCACGCAGAGTTCGATACGGGGTCGGTTTTCGGGCTATCCCCGGAGTTCACCGGCCGAGGCCCGTTTCCACGCCGATCTCGATACGGGGCCACGCCGAATCGCATACGCACCTCCGGTTTTCCGCGCAGAGTTCGATACGCGACCGCGCAGAGTTCGATACGGGACCACGCAGAGTTCGATACGCGAAGGGGGCTCAACCCCTTGGTACGAAGGCCGTTTCGGCCGCCTCATATAACCTGCATAACTGACTCTCTGAGAATCTCTTACTGATACCTTTCCTATGGGGTCGGGCAGCCGTTCGGTTTAAAGAACACACCGGGCAAAGGGGATTTTTGGGGGACTTTTGCAGGGATGCGCACCGCCTGTCCCGGATCCGTCCCCAGCCTCACCCCTCCCCGCCGGATCGGCTAAAGGATTTTCGCGGGCGCCCGCGTGCCTCGCCCATCGCAGACCCAACGGGATTGTTCGCCGCCGTGACCATCGAACCGCTCCTCGCCCTCATGGCGACCCTGCGCGACCCGGAGACGGGGTGTCCCTGGGACATCGCCCAGACCTCGGCCTCCATCGCGCCCTACGCGGTGGAGGAGGCCCACGAGGTCGTGGACGCGATCCGGCGCGACGACGCGGGCGATCTGCGCGACGAACTCGGCGACCTGCTGTTCCAGGTCGTGTTCCATGCCCGCATGGCGGAGGAGGCGGGGCGCTTCACCTTCGCGGACGTGGTCGGGGCCATCGTCGCCAAGATGATCCGGCGCCACCCGCACGTGTTCGCCTCCGACGGCAGCCCGGTCCCGGCAGGCTCGGCCTTGCGCGATCCGGCGGCGGTCGAGCGCCAATGGGCGGCGATCAAGGCGGCCGAGCGGGCGGGGCGCCCCGAACGGCAGACCGGTCCCCTGGACGGCATCGCCCACGCCCTCCCGGCCCTCAGTCGCGCGGAAAAGCTCTCGGCCCGGGCGGCGACCTACGGCTTCGACTGGTCGGACCCGGCCGACGTCATCGCCAAGGTGCGCGAGGAGACCGACGAGGTCGCCGACGCCCTGGCCCACGGCAGCCGGGCGGAACTGACGGAAGAGGTCGGCGACCTCCTGTTCTCCGTCGCCAACCTCGCCCGCCATCTCGGGATCGATCCGGAATATTCCTTGAATTCAGGGAATATGAAGTTCGAGCGGCGCTTCACCGCCATGGCGGCCCGCCTCGCGGCCGACGGGACCACCCTGGAGGACGCGTCCCTCGACACCATGGAAGCTGCCTGGACGTCGGTGAAGCGATCCGAGAGGGAATAGGGGGTTCGAAGGGATCATCCCTTCGTGGGTCCAGGGCGAAGCCCTGGGAAGAACGTCGGACTCTGCCCAACACCCGCCGAAGGGCTTAGCCCTTCGGAATCCCGTGATCGCGGCGGGGCCAGTCGATGACGCGGGTGGCGTAGAGGGCCCACCAGACGAAGACCGGCTGAAACGCGAGGCGCGGCCCGTGGTACCACCACGAATCCGGCAGGCCCGCCACGGGAATGCCCTCCACCGCGTGCTTGATGTTGGCCGGAAACACGCAGACGGCGTAGAGGGCCAGACCGATGCCGGCCCAGCGCCGGGTCGGGGGCCAGATCAGGCCGGCGACCCCGGCGAGTTCGCAGAGACCCGTCAGGATCACCACGAGGCGCGGGGCCGGCACCCAGTTGGGCATGATCGGCAGGAACGCGTCGGGGGCGGCCAGATGCACGATGCCGATGAAGCCGTAGGCCGCCATCAGGGCGAGGCGCAGCCAGAAGCGGTGATCGCGCACCCGGCTCACAGGCCCATCGCGGCGCGCAGGGCCTCGCTCAGGGCCGTCACTGTGGGATGCGCCTCGAAGGTCCGCGAACCCACGGCCCGCACGGGGGCGATTCCGCGCAGGGAATTGGTGAGGAACACCGCGTCGGCGCCGAGGAATGTTTCGGGGTCGAGGGGCCGTTCCTCGGCCACGAGACCGAGATTCGGGGCCAGGGCCAGGACCTCGGCGCGCACGATGCCGGCGAGCACGCCCTCCGAGAGGGGCGGGGTGACGAGGCGGGTGCCGAACACGGCGAACAGGTTGCCGGTGCCCGCACAGGCGACGCGCCCCCGCGTGTTGCGGAACAGCGCTTCGTCGAACCCGGCCGCCCGGGCCTCGCCCGCCGCCAGCACGGCGTCGAGGTAGCCGAGCGTCTTCCAGCGCGCCGCCGGCGAGGTGTCGTTGCGGCGGATCTGCGTCTCGTGGAGCGTCAGGGCCGCGAAGGGCAGGGCGGGCGGGAGCGGCGCCGCGCTCGCCCACAGGACCGGCCGCGGCGCGAGCGGGGGCGCGAGGCCGCGCGGCCCCGAGCCCCGGGTCGCGGTGGTGCGGATTGCCGCCAGCCCCCCTGCCCCGCCGGCGACGGCCCGCATGGCTTGCCCGATCCGCTCCGAGTCGACGACGAATCCGAGGGCCTGCGCGGCGGCGACCAGACGCGCGACGTGCGCCGACTCGAACACGAGGCGGCCGTCGAGGGCCAGCGCCGTGTCGAACACCCCGTCGCCGAGGGTCAGGCCGCGATCGGCAAGGTCGAAGGGAACGGGTCCCGCGACGAGGGCGCCGTCAAACCAGAGCATGGGACCGCGCCGGCTCCCGCTCCGCGCGCCAGGCGCGGGCCAACTCCAGAAAATTGCCGAACAGGGCGTGGCCGTGCTCGGTCAGGACCGATTCCGGGTGGAACTGGATGCCCCAGGTCGGATGCCGCGTGTGCGACAGGGCCATCACCTCGCCCTCGGCCGAGACGGCGTCCACGGTGAGGTTTTCGCCCATGCCGGGCTCCGGCGCGACGATGAGGGAATGGTAGCGCCCCACCTGCATCGGGCTCGGCAGGCCGGAGAACAGGCCCGCCCCCCCATGGGTGATGGGGGTCGCCTGGCCGTGGAGGGGCCGGCCCGCCCGTTCGACCCGGCCGCCGAAGGCCGCCCCGATGGCCTGATGCCCGAGGCAGACGCCGAGCAGGGGGATCTCGCCCGACAGGTCGCGGATGGCGGAGAGCGAGATGCCGGCCTCGGCGGGCGTGCACGGCCCCGGCGAGATGACGACGGCCTCGGGCGCGAGCGCCCGGATGCCGGCGACGTCCACGGCATCGTTGCGGGCGACCCGCACGGTCTGCCCGAGTTCCTCGAAGTACCGCACCACGTTGAAGACGAAGGAATCGTAGTTGTCGATGACGAGGATCACGGCGCGCCCTCCCCGGCCGGCTCGAACGCCTGGAACACCCGGGCGGCCTTGGTCAGGGTCTCCTCGTATTCGCGGGCCGGATCGGACAGCAGGGTGACGCCCCCGCCCGCCTGGAGCACGGCCGTGCTCCCGTCCATCACCACCGTGCGGATGGCGATGGAGGTGTCGAGGCCGCCGTCGAAGCCCAGCGCCCCGATGGCGCCGCAATAGAGCTCGCGGGCATCGCCCTCGATCTCCGTGATGATGTCCATGGCGCGCAGCTTCGGCGCCCCGGTGATGGAGCCGCCCGGGAAGGTCGCCGCGATGAGGTCGATGGCGTCCATCCCACCTTTTAGGGTTCCGGTGACCACGGAGACGAGATGGTGGACGGAGGCGTAGGATTCGAGCCCGCACAGGACCGGCACCCGCACGCTGTGCGGTTGGCAGATGCGCGAGAGGTCGTTGCGCAGGAGGTCGACGATCATGATGTTCTCGGCGCGCTCCTTGGGATCGGCCCGGAGGGCGGCCCCCAGGCGCGCATCCTCCACCGGATCGGCGACGCGGCGCACGGTGCCCTTGATCGGGCGGGTCTCGATCGCCCGGCCCGCGAGCTTGAGGAAGCGCTCGGGGCTGCTCGAGGCGACGCGCAGATCCTCGAAGGCGAGGTAGGCGCCGAAGGTCGCCGGGTTGGTGGCGCGCAGGCGGCGGTAGAGGCTGAACGCGTCGAAGCCCGGCGGCAGATCGGCCGAAAAGCGCTGGGCGATGTTGGCCTGGTAGATGTCCCCGGCGCGGATGTAGTCGCGCACCCGCTCCACCGCCGCCTCGTAGGCGTCCCGCGAGAAGTTCGAGCGCCAGGCGAGCGGCCCCTCGGCGACCGGTCGGAGCACCGGCTCGGGCGTCGGGCGGGCGGCGGACAGGCATTGCGCGAAGAGAGCGAGGCGCGCCTGCGCCCGGGCCTGGCGGGCTTCGGGCTCCCGCTCCGGAAAGCCCGTGGCCATGAGGCGGCAGGTGCCGGCCTCGTGGTCGATGCTCAGGATCGTGTCGTAGAGGTTGAAGGCGATGTCGTCGCACAGACCCGCGCGCCGGGCCGGCGGCGCCACCCGCTCCAGGCGCGCGCCGAGATCGTAGGCGAAGTAGCCGATGGCCCCGCCGGTGAAGCCGGGGGCGTCCGGCTCCGGTTCGAGCCGGTAGGGCGCGAGGCAGGCGCGCAGGGCCTCGAGGCCGGTGCCGGGCACGGGGCGCCCGTCCACGGTCGCCACCCCGTCGCGGTAGCGGAAGCGCGCGAACGGGTCCGCCGCCAGGGTCGAGGTCCGGCCGAGCGTCGGGTGGTGCATGGCGCTGTCGAGGAACGCGAGCCCCGGCAGGTGCGCCAGGGCCTGCGCCGCCGCGACGGGATCGACGAACGGGATGTCTGCGGTCCACATGATTGGCGGCTTAGAGATTCGTGCGGGAAACGGATACCCGCCCTGCCCTGCGGCAAGGATTCCGGTTCTTTCTGAGTTGGCATGCACGCGGCCGTTGGAGAAGCGGCAAAGGCGCATGACGCCCCTCGGGCCCGTGAGGCTCGCAAGCGGCTTCGGATGCGGCTATAGAGTTGTCAACTCAACCGATTTCCCGCGAATCCCCGCTCGGTCGGCTCTCGTGTCGACCGCGCCCGACGAGTGCTCATGACCGCATCGCCCCTGTTGCCGGCCAAGGCCGCGCCCAAGATTTCCTTCGTCTCCCTCGGCTGCCCCAAGGCGCTGGTGGATTCCGAGCGCATCCTCACCCATCTGCGGGCCGAGGGCTACGAACTCGCCCGGCGCCACGACGGGGCCGACGTGGTGATCGTCAACACCTGCGGCTTCCTCGATTCGGCGAAGGCCGAATCGCTCTCGGCCATCGGCGAGGCCATGGCGGAGAACGGCCGGGTCATCGTCACCGGCTGCATGGGCGCGCAGCCCGAGGAAATTCGCGAAAAGTACCCGAACCTTCTCGCCGTCACCGGCCCCCAGGCCTACGAATCCGTGGTCGCGGCCGTGCACGAGGCGGTGCCCCCGGCTCACGATCCCTTCCTCGACCTCGTGCCGCCGCAGGGGGTGAAGCTCACCCCGCGCCACTACGCTTACTTGAAGATTTCAGAGGGTTGCAACAATCGCTGCACCTTCTGCATCATCCCGTCCCTGCGGGGCGATCTCGTCAGCCGCCCGGCCGGGGACGTGCTGCGCGAGGCGGAAAAGCTGGTCAAAGCCGGCGTCAAGGAACTCCTGGTGGTCTCGCAGGACACCTCCGCCTACGGCGTCGACATCCGCTACGCCACGAGCCCGTGGCAGGGCCGCGAGGTCCGGGCGAAGTTCTACGATCTCGCCGCCGAGCTCGGGGAACTCGGGGCCTGGGTGCGGATGCATTACGTCTATCCCTACCCGCACGTGGACGACGTGATTCCCCTGATGGCCGAGGGCAAGATCCTGCCCTACCTCGACATGCCGCTGCAGCACGCTTCGCCCACCGTGCTCAAGCGTATGCGCCGCCCCGGCAATCAGGAGAAACAGCTGGAGCGCATCCGGCGCTGGCGCGAGATCTGTCCTGATCTCGCCATCCGCTCGACCTTCATCGTCGGGTTCCCCGGCGAGACCGAGGCCGAGTTCGAGGAGCTGCTCGCCTGGATCAAGGAAGCCCGGCTCGAGCGCGTTGGCTGCTTCACCTACGAGCCGGTGAAGGGGGCCCCCGCCAACGAACTCGGCGCCGCGGTGCCCCCGGAGGTCCAGGCCGAGCGCAAGCGCCGGTTCATGGAGGCGCAGCAGATCGTCTCCGCCCGCCTGCAGAAGGCGCGGGTGGGCAAGCGGCTTCCCGTCATCATCGACGCGGTGGAGGGCGGCGTCGCCAAGGGCCGCTCGAAATACGACGCGCCGGAGATCGACGGCACCGTTCACGTCACCGCCCGCCGCCCGTTGCGCGTCGGCGACATCGTCACCGTGAAGATCGAGCGGGCGGACGCCTACGATCTTTACGGCAGCGCGGTGTAGGCCCCGCTCTCGATGAAACCGACCCCGGCCGCCGTCATGGCGGCCATGGCGCGGGCGACCGATCCGCCGATGTCGATGCCCCGCACGGCATCGGTGACCACCATCGCCTCGAACCCCGCGGCGCGGGCATCGAGGGCGGTCCAGGCGACGCAGTAATCGGTGGCGAGGCCGCAGACGACGACGCGGGTGAGCCCGCGCTCGCGCAGGTAGCCGGCGAGCCCCGTGGGGGTCGTCCGGTCGGCCTCGAGGAACGCCGAGTAGCTGTCGACGCCGGATTGGTGCCCCTTGCGGATCACCAGTTCGGCCTGCTCGGCCCGCAGGCCGGGCGCGAGGGCGGCGCCGGCCGTGCCCCGCACGCAATGCTCCGGCCACAGCACCTGATCGCCATGGGGCAGCGCCACGCTGTCGAACACCGAACGCCCGGGATGGCTCGTGGCGAACGAGACGTGGCCCGGCGGGTGCCAGTCCTGGGTCACCACCACATGGGCGAACCGGTCGATGAGGCGGTTGATCGGCGCGATCACCGCGTCGCCGTCCGGCACGGCCAGGGCGCCGCCGGGCAGAAAATCGACCTGCACGTCCACGACGAGGAGAACGTCCGATGATCCAGGGATCACGGCGTCCTCCGATCCCGGGAGAACAGGATCACGGGATCATCACCGTGGCGCCCGTGGTCTTGCGGCTGGCCAGATCCGTGTGGACCTGCGGGGCCTCCGCGAGCCGGGCCTTGGCGTGGACGGGGATTTTCACCGCGCCGCTGGCCACCACGGAGAACAGGTTCTTGGCCATGGCGTCCAGGGTCTCGCGCTTACCCGCATGGGCGAAGAGCGAGGGCCGGGTGGCGTAGAGCGAGCCCTTCTGGCCGAGCAGCGCCAGGCTGAAATCGTCCACGGGCCCGGAGGCCGAGCCGAAGCTGACGAACAGGCCGAGCGGGCTGATGCAGTCGAGGGACGCCGGGAAGGTGTCGCGGCCCACCCCGTCATAGACCACCGGCACGCCCCTGCCCCCGGTGATTTCCCGGACGCGGGCGGCAAAGTCCTCGTCGCGGTAGAGGATGACGTGGTCGCAGCCGTTGGCGCGGGCCAGCTCCGCCTTCTCGGCCGAGCCGACGGTGCCGATGACCGTGGCGCCGAGGTGCTTGGCCCACTGGCAGGCGATGAGGCCGACGCCGCCGGCGGCGGCGTGGAACAGGATCGTGTCGCCGGCCTTCACCTTGTAAGTCCGGTGCAGGAGGTACTCGGCGGTGAGACCTTTCAGCATCATCGCGGCGGCGGTGGTGTCCTCCACGCCGTCGGCGAGATGCACGGCGGCGCTCGCGTTGATCACCACCTCCTCCGCATAGGTGCCGGCTGCCGAGCCGTAGGCCACGCGCTCGCCGGGCTGGAAATCGGTGACGCCCTCGCCCACGGAGACCACGGTGCCGGCGCCCTCGTTGCCGGGGGTGAAGGGCAGCTGCGGCACCTTGTAGGCGCCGGAGCGGAAGTAGATGTCGATGAAGTTGACGCCGATGGCGCTCTGGCGGACGCGGATCTGTCCGGGGCCGGGCTCGGGCACCGTCACGTCCTCGTAGCGCATCACCTCGGGGCCGCCGTATTCGTGGACTCGGATCGCCTTCGGCATGGGGCTCGCTCCTCGATGGGTCTTTTCGTGTCTGCGACATAGACGGTGCGCACGCCCGGGCAATGGCGGCGGGTGCATGCCAGGGCGCGGTTAGACGATCCCGGTGAGATAGTAGACGCCGATCACGAGGAACACGGCCGACGTCTTCAGGACCGTGATGGCGAAGATGTCGGCATAGGCCTGCCGGTGGGTGAGGCCGGTCACGGAGAGGAGCGTGATCACCGCGCCGTTGTGCGGCAGGGTGTCCATACCGCCGCTCGCCATCGCGGCCACCCGGTGCAGCACCGCCATGGGAATGTGCGCGGCCTCCGCCGCCGCGATGAAGCTGCCCGACATGGCGGCCAGCGCGATGCTGAGGCCCCCGGAGGCCGAGCCGGTGATGCCGGCGAGCGCCGTGACCGTCACGGCCTCGTTCACCAGCGGGTTCGGGATCGCCGAGAGCGCGTCGCGGATCACGAGAAAGCCCGGCAGCGCCGCGATGACGGCGCCGAAGCCGTATTCGGAGGCCGTGTTCATGGCCGCGAGCAAAGCGCCCGCCACCGCCGCCCGGCTGCCCTCGGCAAAGCCCCGCGAGACCGGGCGCCAGGCGAAGACCAGCACCGTGAGGATGCCGGCGACGAGGGCCATCTCCACGGCCCAGATGGCCGTGACCGAGGCGGTGGGGATCACGAGGGGCTTGTCGAGGCCGGCCAGCGCCGTCTCGGCCTTCGCTCCGTAGAGGCGCGGGATCGCCGCCGTGAAGGCGAGGTTGGACAGGCCCACCACCACGATGGGGAGGAGGGCGACGGCCGGATGCGCGAGGGCGGTCGCCTCCGTCGTCGCCGGTTCGTTGCCGTGGCCGGTGCCGTAGCCCTCGCCCCGGCGCCGCGCCGCCGCGATGCGGGCATCGAGATAGGCGACGCCGACGACGAGGATGAACGCCGCCCCGATGAGGCCGAGCCAGGGGGCGGCCCAGGTGTCGGTGCCGAAGAAGGTGGTGGGGATGATGTTCTGGATCTGCGGCGTGCCCGGCAGGGCGTCCATGGTGTAGGAGAAGGCGCCGAGCGCGATGGTGCCGGGGATGAGGCGCTTGGGGATGTCGGAGAGGCGGAACGCTTCGGCCGCGAACGGATAGACCGCGAACACCACGACGAAGAGCGACACGCCGCCATAGGTGAGCAGGTTGCACACGAGCACGATGGAGAGCACGGCGCGCCGCGCCCCCACGAGATCGATGACGGCCGTGACGATGGCCCGCGAGAACCCCGACAGCTCGATGACCTTGCCGAACACGGCGCCGAGCAGGAACACGGGGAAGTACAGCTTCACGAAGCCGACCATCTTCTCCATGAACAGCCCGGAGAACACCGGCAGCACCGCGGCGGGATCGGTGAGGAGCACGGCGGCGAGCGCCGCGATGGGGGCGAACAGGATGACGCTGAAGCCGCGATAGGCCACCAGCATGAGGAAGCCGAGGGCCAGGAGCGCGATGGCGAGGTTCATGGGCGGTTTCCTGCACCGGGCGGTGGCCTTCGGCCCGCGATGCTACCCGGCGCTGTTTTCCCGCACCATCGCGTCCCTTGACCGATCCGGCCGCCTCCCTCTGTAAGGGGTGACGGATCGGCCGGTCTGTCCCATGTCGACGCTCCGATCTTGAGACCCGCGTCGGACGGGCCGTATCGCAGGAGAACAGCCCCTTGGCCCCATCGCCTGACCTTGTTTCGCGCGTGGCGGCCCCCTTCGCGGTGGCTGTCGTCGGCGCGGGAGCCGGCGGCCTCGGGGCCGCCCTGGCGCTCGCCCGCGACGGCATCCCCACCGCCCTCGTCGGCCGGCACGCCCCCGTGGCCGACGGGCGCACGGTGGCGCTCCTCGACGGGTCCGTGCGGTTCCTGCGGGCGCTGGGCGCCTGGGACGCCATCGCGCCCCATGCGAGCCCGCTCGCCGAACTCCACATCGTCGACGACACCGGCAGCCTGTTCCGGCCGCCGCCCGCCCGCTTCGTCGCCACCGAGATCGGCCTCGACGCCTTCGGCTGGAACGTCGAGAGCGCGCGCCTCGTCGAGAGCCTGCGCGCGCGGGCGCGCGCCGCGGAGAACCTCACCCTGTTCGAGAGCGACGCCACCGAATCCCGGGTCGGCGCGGACGCCGTCGAGCTGACCCTCGGCGACGGCCGGCGCCTGTCCGCCCGCCTCGCCGTCGGGGCCGACGGCGCCCGCTCGAAGCTGCGCGCCGCCGCCGGCCTCGTGCCCCGGGAATGGTCCTACCCGCAGGCCGCCCTCACCACGATCCTGGCCCATACCCGCCCGCACCGGGACGTCTCGACGGAATTCCATACGCGGGAAGGGCCGTTCACCCTGGTGCCGCTCCCCGGCGGGCACCGCTCCAGCCTCGTCTGGGTGATGGACGAGGGGCGGGCGCAAGGCATGGCGGCCCGCGACGACGCGGCCCTGGCCCGCGCCGTCGAGAGCCAGGCGCAGGCGATGCTCGGGGCCATGCGGATCGACGGGCCGCGCGGCCTCGTGCCCATGCGCGGCCTCGCCCTGCCGAGCCCCGTGGCCGCCCGCCTCGCCCTCGTCGGCGAGGCGGCCCACCTCTTCCCGCCCATCGGCGCGCAGGGGCTCAACCTCGGCCTTCGCGACGCGGCGGCCTTGCGCGACGCCGTCGCGGCGGCGGTGGCGGACGGGCGCGATCCCGGCTCCCGCTCGGCGCTGGCGGGCTTCGCGCGGGATCGGGGCCGCGACGCGCGCCTGCGCACCCTGGCGGTGGACACCCTCAACCGCAGCCTGCTCACCGGCCTCCTGCCCGTGGACGCCCTGCGGGGCCTCGGGTTGCTCGCCATGACCACGATCACCCCCTTGCGCCGCTTCGTCATGCGCGAGGGCGTGGTGCCGCGTCTGGGCGCGCCCAGCCTGATGCGGTGAGGCTCAGCGCCGGGCCATGTCCTTGACGGCGGTGCCCGGGGACGTGTGCTGCGGCTCCGCCGCACCCGGTCGCGAGACGGTCGGCCGGGGGGCGTCGATGCCCTCCCCGGTGAAGGCCGTGCCGGCCCGCCCCAGGGCCTCGCCGTGGGCGAACAGCGCCTTCATGTAGGCCTGGTCGAAGGGCGCGGCCGTCGTGCGGGTGAAGCGCCCGTCGATCTCGGCCACCCGAAGGTCGAGGCCCGTGCGCTGGGCGAAGCTCCGGCCGAGGGCCAGGGCGGCGCGGGTCTGCGCCTTGATCGCCGCCGACATGGACCGGCCGAGCACGCTCAGGGTGGTGCGCGAGGCCAGCTGGAAGTGCGGCGCCAGGGTGTTGTTGACCACGAGGTAGACCCGGTGGGTCGGCAGGGGGGCCGGATCGGCGGAGAGGAGCGTCGCCTCGGGGGCGAGGTAGTACGGCGCCGTGGCGCCGCCGTCGTCGTGCATCTCCTGGATGTGCCGGGTGCCCGCCACGGCCTCGACCATCACCGGCGGAAAGATGCCCGGCACCGCCGAGGAGGCGAGGACGATGTCCCGGAACAGGGCCAGCGCCTTCGGGCCGCCGACGCCGGCGATGGCGCCCATGTCCCACAGGACCGGCCGCTCGGAATCCACCGCCGTGGTGGCGACGAGGAGGCGCCGGCCCTTGGCGTGCTCGGCCGCGATGGCCTGGAGCAGCTTCGGGGTCACCGCTTGGTCGATGCGCCGCTTCAGCGGCCAGGTGTCGGTGAGGGCCTCGTTCGTGCCGCCGAACTCGAAGACGTCCGCCGCCGAGACCTCCGTGTAGGCCTTGCGCAGGGCCTCGTCGCCGCCCGATCCGACGAAGGCGAAGGGTGCGATCATCGCGCCCGTGCTGACGCCGGTGATCACGCCGAAGCTCGGCCGGGTGCCGGCCTCGCTCCATCCTTTCAGGAGACCGGCCGCGAAGGCGCCGTTCTCGCCGCCGCCCGAGAGCACCAGCCACGGGTCGGCGACGGCCCGTGCGTCGTCGAGGAGCCGGGCGAAGGCGGCCGGGTCGTCCCCGGAGATGCGCAGGCCCGCGGGAAGTCCGTCGGGTCTGGCCGACGCGGCTTCGGCGGCGGTGAAGGCCGCCCGCTCCGAGGTGCGGGGTCGCTCGGCGGCGGTGCCCGCTCGAGGGATGCCGAGGCCGATCGCGGCGGCGCAGACGAGCGCCGTGGAGCGGAGGCTGATACGCCCGATCGATGATCCGGACATCTGTCCGTCCTTCGTTGGCTGACGACGTGCGTCGTCGAGGTGCCCACCTCGTCCTCAGAACGTGAGGCGGCGGGTCTCGTTCCGAATGGTCCTCCCATCCCGGCCGCGTGGCAAATGGTTTGGTGTGGCCGCGCACCTTTACGGCGGGGGCAGGCTTGAACTAACCGCTGGGGCGGGACCCCGACACACAAGAACACGGAGCCTGAGACGCCGATGAAACTGCCCCGCCGCTTCTTCCAGCCCCTCGCCACCGGCGCGCCGGCCCCGTTCCGCGAGCTTCCGGTCAAGCTCGAGCGCATGATCCACTTCGTGCCGCCGCACAACGACAAGGTCCGCGCCCGCGTGCCCGAGCTCGCGGCCACCGTCGACGTGGTGCTGGGCAACCTCGAGGACGCGGTGCCCGTCGATCAGAAGGAGGCCGCGCGCAAGGGCTTCGTCGC
>Ga0182231_1000036_pt1 | contig 43615 bp, 34 predicted proteins | sample G6R1MG_29_FD_129667 | JGI IMG/M metagenome (GOLD analysis project Ga0182231, IMG submission 129667) | Miscanthus phyllosphere microbial communities from Michigan, USA - G6R2_NF_07NOV2016_LD1 MG | ecosystem: Host-associated > Plants > Phyllosphere > Phylloplane/Leaf | place: USA: Michigan...
CCGTCGCTCGACCGAGGTGAGCAGTGGCAGCACGACAGCCTTCGTGGCGATCACCTTCGCGGCCTACAACGTGGGGCGCTGCCGGAATCTTGACGAGAAGAACCTGTGCCGCATCTACGAGCGCCGGCCGCTGGTGTGCCGAATCTATCCGATGGAGATCAACCCGCACATTCCGTTACGCCCGGACAGCAAAGGTTGCCCGCCAGAGTCCTGGGAGCAGGGTCCTGACCTGATCGTCAACGACAGGCTGGTCGATACGCAACTGATAGACCTGATCGAACAGTCGCGTCAGGCCGACCGGGATGAGATAGAGACCAAACAGCTGATTTGCCAGAAGCTCGGCATCCGTACCACCGCCCTCAAGGGCAACGGTTTCGTCGCCTACCTGCCGGACATGGGCGCGTTTGCCGCTGCCATCGAAGAAGTCGCAAATCCTGCGCAGGATGAGCGAGCCCAGGGCTCGAAGTGGGAGTTTCACGTGGCCGGCCAGCACGTCCTGGACACCCTGCAACAGGAAGGTGCCGAAGTGACTGACCGGCAGCCGGTTTCCTACCTGTTCATCCCGTTGCAGGCTGCCTGACAGGATCAATCAGGCAATCAGCGCTTGCCCATCGACCTGCGGGTGCCGGCCGGCGCTGCGCCCGGGGTCTTGTGGTGGCCGTGCTTGTTGGTTTTCTGATGCCACGCCGGCTCCTTTTTGGCCTGGGCAAACTCCGAAGGCTTGAACGGAAAGCTGAAAGGCGCAATGACAGCCTTCTTTTCAGTGTCTGCGGCGGAGTCGGCTGCGGCGTCTTGAACAGGGGGTTGTTCAGGAGTGGTCATGGTGTCACCAGAAAGTCGAATTGGCCGGGCAAATGCCCGCGGCCGCGCAGCATACATCAATCGCCGCACAACCGCCCGAGCCTCCTGTCGCCGTCATTTGTAGAACAGATCGACCATCACTTCGGCATTGAACGGTCCGGGCCGTGGCGTGCTGGTGTTCCATAGCAGTTCGGCATTGAAGTCCGCCCTGGCAGTGTTGGTTTCGCCCAGCAATTCCGCCAGATGGAAGGGTTCGTTGTAGCGTAACGGCTGACCATTGACTGCGCTGGTCATCCGGATCCCCAACGAATCATTTCCGACAGGGATCAGCAGCTCGCCAGACAGAGTGCCTGTCACCGGCCTGAAACGCGCGTCGATGCTGAAGGGCGAATCGCAGCTGCGACTGGTCAGCAGGGAGAATGTCTGGGTGGCAGTCACTTTGCCAATGGCCACTTGGTGTATCGCAACATCGCCAAATTCCACGGTTTCCGGGAGCACTTGGAGATCGGCATCGCAGGCCACGAACCTCAGCCCCCGCAGGTTATTGATCACATAACTGAGGCTGCGCCCTGACAGCCGACTCGGGTCTGTCGCGCCGCCCAGCTGAAAAAACCGGTAATCGAGCAGGTCACTGGCCACGCCGGAGGACGGTGTAGCGCCGAACTTCTGGATGAACACCGAAAACGCCAGGCTGAAGCGCACCTTAGGGCAGTTGTCGAGCGTGCTCTCACCCTCACGACACATCGGCAGGTAGCTCCCGGTACTGATCCTTCCACCGCCTTGCAGGTGATCGATGCCCTGCAGCGTCATCCCGGCGCGAATCCCCTGACCGATCGAACGATTGTCCGGATTCAGGTAGATAAAAATCTCCTCCGCGCCGGACTGCCAGCCCTCTCTCGCGCATTCGACCTGAACAGTCAGAGGTTCGGAACGCCATACCACTTCCCCGTCAGGACTCGACTCCGGGATTGCCACCGAACTGCTCAGATCATCGTGAATTTCGGTTTCGCCCGTCCCTTGAGTGGTACAGATCAGCGCGAAAGTGGAAGCCGGATGCAGTAACAGCACCACGGCAAGGGATCGCAGCCAGCCTCCGGCAGAGAGATATTTCATATCAGCATTCGTCCTGAATGGAATTGTTTTTCGGCAGCCCGGCCGTAGTGGCTGTCTGCCCGGTGAGCTGTGCGCAATGGGTCCGTCGGCCGCCGTAGTCGGTCAGCGACTGGTATGAAAAACGATGTGTGGCAGAGGGCTCGACACTTGCGGGCACACCCATGGCAACCTGGGCGCCCGGCGCCAGCAGCAGATGATCGCCGAGCTGCACACCGTCGATATGCAGCGCTTGCAGAGCGGCGTGATAGGGCGTCGGGTTACTGACCGTCAGCGACAAGACGTGCGACGGGTCATGAGTCAGTGTCCACAGCAGCCGCGCGGGGGTGTCGGCCGGATCACCGTCAAGGCCGGGGGGCCGGTAGAACACGTTGATGCGTTGGCGCACGGCAATGTTCAACTGCCCCACGCCGTCCTGGCGTCGAGGCACCTCAAGCACATACAGATGCAGCAGAGACTCGTGCTCCTGCGGCATGCCCGAGCCCTGATACAGCACGCGCAAGGTCTGCCTGCCGCCCACCGCCAGGCGTGCAAGCGGTGGCGTGACCACGAATGGCAGCGCTTTGCGAAGCTCACCCGGGGTGTCGTCATCGTCCGCGGCGTCGCTGAGCCAGGCCTGCAAAAGCGCCTCGGACTTGCCGCGATTGCGCACTTCGAGCGTGACTTCGCGATACTGCCCGTCGAAAACCAGCCGTGTTCCACTCAGCGAAACAGCGCCGTGCGCCGCCAGGTCGCTCGTCAAAAGCACAGCCGTCAGCAGCGCCTTGCATGAGCCAGCGAAAGCGCTCATCGGCATATCACCCTGATCCGCTCGTAGGCTCGCGACGGGTCTCTGGGCGGTAGCGAGAATGTTGCCTGACAACGTTGATCGGACCAGCGCACCCACACGCTGCCGGCGTCCTGCTCGCTGAGCACCAGCGCCTGACTGCCGGGATCGACCACTGCCAGCGCCCTGCCCTGCTCATCTTCGACACTGGCGCCCAGCGGCACCTTGCTGCCATCGGTGCGCACCAGTTCGAACTGCACCCGACGGCCCACATTGGCCTTGAAGCGCACCACCGGGATCGCGCCCCTGCGCGGCACGATCTGGGTGATGGCGTTTTCCAGATCGACATCAGCGCCCAACTGCCGGGTATCCAGGCTGACCCAGTTGGTGCGGTAGGCCTGCGCATAAGGCAGAACCGCATAGCCGTTGCCGGCGGTCTCGACGTTACTGAACGACTTCAAGCGGGCGCCACCGACATCGGGCACCTGAACCAGTGCAAAGGTTTCCCCCAAGGCCTGCCCCAGGTTAACGCCACCGGCATGCGCTACCAGCGAACCAGCGGCGGACAGGCTGAATGCATCGTAATCCTGACCCTGGCTATAACCGGCCTCGAAACGGCCGAATGCCGTGCTGGTGCTGACCTTGCCTGCGCCGAAACTGCCGGAGGTACTGTCACGTCCAGCCTGTACCGAATAGAACGTGTCGCGATCGCCCGGCACCTGGCCGTTAAGACCGGTCTGCGCGTTGTACTCGCCGCGGCTGTCGCGCACCGCGTTGAAAGACAATCGCGACGAGCCGGGGCTGGATCCAAGCGGCAGGGTCACGCTCAGAGCAATACGATTGTCGGTGCTCGCGTCACCGCTTCGCCCGAAATCCTCGTTGCGTTCGACGGACAGGCTGTAATTGAGCGAACGCCAGGCTGCGTTATAGGACAGGTAAAGTTGCCGGGTCTTGCCGGGCAGGTTCCAGTAGCGCTGCTCTGAAGCAGTCAGGCTCAGCGACGCCGACTGGCCAGGCACTATCTGAGTGATGCTGAGTTCGAGTCGATCCCGCGCCAGACCAGAGGGCAGTACCAGCCGCTGCGGGCCGATATCGCTGACGTGCTGGTTCAAGGTCCGGTATTGCTCGGTCGAATACCGGTAACCGGCCACTGCCAGCGTGGTGTCGGTGACGTCCAGCGTGTTGGCATAACGCACCCGCAGGCTCTGACCACTGCGCGCCTGCTGATCCACCTTGCTGATCGATCGGGTGAGGTCCATCGACACCGCGCCCAGCCCGGTGTTTACTCCCGTACCTATATTCCAGGCCTGATAATCCTCGGCCAGTTGCAGCCCGGCAAACCCGGTGATCCGTTCGGAAAGCCCGTAGATCAGGGCTGCGCTGGCAAACGCCGGGGAGGCCTGCTGGTCGTCGTTGTTGTCGACCTGCCCGCTGGCCAGGCTGTAGCGCAACGAGCCTGCGGGAACCATGATCGGCAGCGACGCGTAAGCCTGAGTGAAGGTTCGCACACGCCCGTCGGCTTCGATGACAGACACCGACAAATCGCCATTCGAGCCACTGGGATAAATATCGGCAATCTCGAAAGGCCCGGGCGACACACTGCCGCTGTAAAGCAGAAAGCCGTTCTGGCGAACTTCCACGGTCGCATTGGTTTCGGCAATCCCGCGGATGACCGGGGCATAGGCCCGCTCGCTGTCAGACAACATGCCGTCGTCAGAGACCAGCGCCGCGCCCCTGAAGCGGACACTGTCGAAGACCTGCGAATCGGTAAACGTCTCGCCCAGCGTGAGCTGGCTTTTCAGGGCGGTGATGTCGCGCTGTGCGAACGTACGATTGCTGCGATAACGCCAGGGTCTGTCACTGCCACCCACCAGAGAGGACTCGTTGCGCAAACGCCAGGCACCAACGTTCAGCCCGTTTCGCAGCCCCACGTAGTACTGATCCGTTTCCAGGCCCTTGTTACGCCGACGGCTGCCATTGAAGTTGTAATTGATAAAGCCTGCGGTCTCGCCCTGATCCCAAAGCTCCGGCGACACATAACCGCGGGCACCGCGTGACATCACCGCTTGCGGCACACTGATCGTCAGTCGCAACGCACCGGGCTGATAGTCGACGCGGGCAAATTCGACACGCGCAGGCAGGTCGAAACAGGCCTGGGCAGACACCTCACCTGACGGCAGACGACTCAAGTCCAGACCAAAGCTCTGTAGCATCTCGAGCGACAGGCAGGGCTCGATCAGGCCTGACAGCGGATTTTTCAAAAAGCGGATATCCCGCCTGCCGCTCAGCTTGCGATTGACGTAGATATCAACCCGGTAAGTACCGGGCAGTACGCTATTGGAGCGCAGAAACTCCTGAAGGTCAGCCGGCTGATCGCTTCCCTGGATAAAAGCCGTATTGAATCTGCCTGCGCCGCTGCCACCCGAAGAGGCGGCCGACGCGCTGACCGCAACCATCAACGCCAATCCGAAACCGATACCCCGCGCACAGCGTCGGGGGTAAGGGAGCGCGCACTGGGCAATGACTCCCTTGTTAACTTCTTTGCGCCATTCCATAGCGGTCTTCACTCTACTTCGGCTGTCGCGCGCGTCGCGCAATCCTTTTACACAGACGCAGGTCTGCCGGGCGGTCTTGTCGCTGAGGCCCGACGGTTTGAACAGTGAACGCTGACAGTGGATGCGCCAGCTTATCGGGGCGACGCCTTGCCGGCGTTAACCGGTTGTTTATGGGTAAGGGCTGCCTGATAAGGCACTTGTCCGCCGTAGTCATTGAGACTGACGAAACTCAACAGCAACGGCGCACTTGCCGATGTGTGCTGTAACGGAATACGCAGACGCTGATGCGGCGCCAGCATCTGACTGTCCAGACGGGCAAGTTCGGTGTCATGCTGGCGTATGGAAACCCTCAGCATGGAGACATGATAGGGGCCGGGATTTTCGACCTGTACACCGGTGTCATCGACCCACTGCCAGTTCAGTTTTTCCGGAGCCTGCTGTGGATCACCCTGCAAACCATCAGGCCGGAAGAAGACTTTGATGCGCTGACGTACCGCGATCTGCAGTGTGTTTTCAGCTGCGGCCTGGGGAATTTCCTGAACATTGAGCCATAACACCGATTCACGATCGGTGGGCATGTCGGCACCGGAATGAATGATCCGCAATAGCTGCCTGCCACCCCCGGCCATACGCGCGAGTGCGGGTGTGACAATGAACGGCAGGTTCGGCAGACTTTCGTGAGTGCTGACCGCCGCCACAGGCGGTTCAAGCCAGGACTGCAGGAGAATCTCTCCCCCGCCACTGTTGTGAACACCCAGACTGACCTCTTTATCAGTGCCCTGGTAAATGACTCGCGTCGTATTCAATACAATGCCCGCCTGAACGGTGGATGCGCAGAACACCAACGCAACAAGCATCGTGTAGCGAAAAAAATCGGAAAACATGCTGGCGTTCGCCTTGAATTCGGTAGAGGACAGAGCGAGCACTGCCCGCCCCGCCCGACACGATTACTCGTAATCCATCACGAACGGCAGGAAGCCGTCGGCATTACCCGGATTGGTGGGCGTGCCGTTAAGCACATACACCGCGCCAAAATTGATTTCAGCGGTGGCACCGTTGGCGCCATCCTTGATCAGCGTGGTGTCGACGGTTTCGTCACCACTCAGATCCATCAGCACACTGGACGCATTGAGCAGGCCGATACCGACGCCATCTGCCGCACCGGTGGTGCGCAGGAGTTTCGCGTCGTTGTTGTCCAGGCCACTGCCGTTACGGGCAATAAGGCGCATCTTCACCATGTTGTACTGGTCTGCACCGGCACTGCAGTTGACCAGCAGCTGGATGGGGGCAGCCGTCTCGAATCGGCTTTCGCTCGATACACCGATATCGGAGAAGGACACGTTGCCCAGGTCGATATTGATTTCGCCAGGGTTGGTCCCCGCACTGACACCCGTGCCCGGCCCCACATCGCAGGAGATATTGGTCAGTGTTCCGTTAAAGACCATTGTGCCGTTGTTCGCAGCACTGGCGGTACCTGCCATGCCAACGCCCATTACGCCCAGAACTGCCAATGTAAGAGAACGCTTTTTCATGCTAACGACCTTCCTTGTGTTATTTCGTGTGTGCCCGCTATCGGACGGTGAGCACTATAGAGCCAGGTCTATTTCAATGCTGTCAGCCCGGTAACTTTCACCCCGCAGACAACACAACACGACACGCAGGACAGGTCTGTAGGAATAATTATAAGTCGTGCCCGGCACACTGATAAAAACCCTTTTCCACACAGAAGCGCCTCTTTACTCAGGTACAGACTAGCGACGCCTTGACGGTGGCCGAGGTTATGTATCGTTCAAACCTGGCGGGCACTGGACTGCCACTTGAAAACGTGACAGTCCGGACGAGAAAACACAACAGGCAGCTAGTTACTGATAGCTCAACGTAACGACGGCAGCGCGCGCCTGCAGGGCTTCTCCGTCGATAACCACGGCGGCAGGCAATACCTGATACTGCGTCACGAAGGGCATTGCCTGCTCACCACAGACATTGCGTTCGGTGCTCACATGAATAATGACCCCGGGTGCAACTTCCAGCGTTCTCGACTGATTACCGGGCACCGTTATCTCTGTACTGGAAACCCTGCAACTGCTGTTGACGATACTGCCACGCAACGTTATTGCACCGTCCTTTGCCCATGACACAGCGGGAGTAGCCAGCCACAGCGTCGACATGATTGCGACCCACAAGTTTTTATCAAGGGACCGTAACTTCCACATCACTTTTCCGTTCGTTTTCTGACGGCTCATGGCGTACTCCATTCATTGACTCATACGATAAGTTAAGTTGATGAGAGAATGACCTGCCAGAAACCTACTTAGGAAAATGTAGGAAAACTCCTAGGACTTAATAAACATCTGGACAACTATCTCTTCAACATAGATATCGTCCAATTCCGACTTTTCTTGACTGCACGCCACACCCGCTGGAGGCTTTCTGACAAACCTGACAGCTGAAAGTCATTCTGTTGACCGGGTTTGCAGGCTATAAGGAAGCTGTAAAAAATATCTCTCCCGTACTGACATTTGGCGTTTTCTTCATATGCGCAGAAAGACCCTGACCGTCACCGCTGTCGTTCTGGTGATCGCCTGTGTGGCGATTGCCGGCTGGAAACTGACACGCCCGGCCACGCTTCCCAAAAATGCCGCTGCCGCTGTGCCGGTCAAAGTGATCACGGTCAGTCTTGAAGACGTGCCGCGCTTCGTCACAGGGATCGGATCGGTGCTGTCGCTGCAAAGCGTCGTGATCCGCCCCCAGGTGGATGGGGTGCTGACGCGCGTGCTGGTCAAGGAAGGTCAGCAGGTCAAGGCCGGAGACCTGTTGGCAACGCTGGATGACCGCTCTATCAGGGCTGCGCTGGAACAGGCGCGTGCCCAGTTGGCGCAGAGCAAGGCGCAGCTGGACGTAGCGCAATTGGACCTCAAGCGCTATCGCCAGCTCACCCAGGAAAATGGTATCTCGCGACAGACGTTCGATCAGCAACAGGCACTGGTCAGGCAGCTCGAAGCCACGGCAAAAGGCAACGAAGCGAGCATCAACGCCTCACAGGTGCAACTGTCCTACACTCAGATTCGCTCGCCGGTAACGGGACGGGTCGGCATTCGCAATGTCGATGAAGGCAACTTCCTGCGCGTCAGTGATGCTGCCGGACTGTTTTCAGTGACCCAGATCGACCCGATTGCCGTGGAGTTTTCCCTGCCACAGCAGATGTTGCCGACCCTGCAGGGGCTGATTGCCGAGCGCGACGCTGCGACCGTCAAGGCGTATCAGGGCGACGGCGCGGCCAACGGCCTGCTGCTGGGTGAAGGCACGCTTTCATTGATCGACAATCAGGTGTCGGCAAGCACCGGTACGATCCGCGCCAAGGCTCAATTCAAAAACCCCGGCGAGCAACTCTGGCCAGGGCAACTGGTGACCGTGAAGATCCAGACCGGTATCGAACTCAACTCGCTGAAAGTGCCGCCACAAGTGGTGCAGCGCGGCGTTGACCTGCACTTTGTCTATCGGCTCACTGCCGATAACAAGGTGGAAGTCGTACCCGTCAAAGTGCTCTATCAGGACAGCGAGCAGACGCTGATCAGCGGGCCGCGTGCTGGCGATGTACTGATCAGCGACGGCCAGTCGCGGCTACGCCCGGGAGCAACGGTCGAAGTGATCAGCACGCCTGCTGCGGATGTCGCCAGCGCGCAAGTGGAGCCCGCACGATGAACGGCCGTGGTTCGGTATCGGCGTGGTGCATCGACCATCCGGTGGCCACCTTGTTGTTGACCTTCGCATTGGTACTGCTGGGGGTCATTGCCTTTCCGCGTCTGCCGATCGCGCCGTTGCCGGAAGCGGAATTCCCGACCATCCAGGTCACCGCGCAACTGCCCGGCGCCAGCCCCGAGACCATGGCGTCTTCGGTTGCCACGCCACTGGAAGTGCAGTTCAGTGCGATACCGGGCATGACTCAGATGACTTCCAGCAGCGCACTGGGCTCCACCAACCTTACGCTGCAGTTCACCCTCAACAAAAGCATCGACACTGCGGCCCAGGAAGTCCAGGCCGCCATCAATACCGCAGCCGGACGCCTGCCGGCCGATCTGCCCAGTCTGCCAACCTGGCGCAAGGTCAACCCGGCCGACAGCCCGGTGCTGATCCTCAGCGTGAGTTCCAGTCTGATCCCCGGCACCGAATTGAGCGACGTCACCGAAACCATTCTGGCGCGCCAGCTCAGCCAGATCGAAGGGGTGGGCCAGGTATACATCACCGGTCAGCAGCGTCCGGCGATTCGTGTCCAGGCCGCCCCCGAGAAACTCGCCGCGCTGGGGCTGACCCTGGCGGACATTCGCCAGGCGGTGCAACAGACCAGCCTGAACCTGGCCAAGGGTGCCCTGTACGGCAAGGACAGTATTTCGACCCTGTCTTCCAACGACCAGTTGTTCAAGCCGCAGGACTACGCGCAACTGATTGTTTCCTACAAAAACGGCGCGCCCGTCCAGCTCAAGGATGTGGCTCGGGTCGTCGCGGGCTCGGAAAACGCCTACGTCAAGGCGTGGTCCGGCGATCAGCAAGGCGTCAACATCGCCATCTTCCGCCAGCCGGGCGCCAACATTGTCGACACCGTGGACCGTATCCAGCGTGAATTGCCACGCTTGCAGGAAATGCTCCCGGCCAGCGTCGATGTATCGGTACTCAACGACCGGACCCGCACCATCCGTGCCTCGCTGCATGAAGTGGAACTGACCCTGCTGATCGCGGTGCTGCTGGTGGTCGCGGTCATGGCGCTGTTCCTGCGCCAACTGTCAGCCACCCTGATCGTCAGTGCGGTACTCGGGGTCTCGCTGATTGCCAGCTTTGCGATGATGTACCTGTTCGGCTTCAGCCTGAACAACCTGACACTGGTGGCCATCGTGGTCGCGGTCGGTTTCGTGGTGGACGACGCCATCGTGGTGGTCGAGAACATCCACCGTCACCTCGAAGCCGGCCAAGGCATGCGCGAGGCGGCGATAAAGGGCTCCGGAGAAATCGGCTTTACCGTGGTGTCGATCAGTTTCTCGCTGGTGGCGGCGTTCATTCCGCTGCTGTTCATGGGCGGCGTGGTTGGGCGACTGTTCAAGGAATTCGCACTGACCGCAACCGCGACCATTCTTATTTCGGTGGTCGTCTCCCTGACCCTCGCGCCGACCCTGGCCGCCCTGTTCATGCGCGCGCCCACCCATCACCCGCATCAGAAACCGGGGTTTGGTGAACGCCTGCTCGCCTCCTACGAGCGCGGCCTGCGCAAGGCCCTGGCCCATCAACGGCTGATGCTTGGCATATTCGGCCTGACCCTGGCGCTGGCGGTAGTCGGTTACATCCTCATACCCAAAGGCTTCTTTCCGGTCCAGGACACCGCGTTTGCACTCGGGACCACCGAGGCAGCTGCTGACATCTCCTACCCGGACATGGTGGAAAAACACCTGGAGCTGGCAAAGATCGTCGGCGCGGATCCTGCGGTGCTGGCGTTCTCGCATTCGGTTGGTGTTTCAGGCAGCAACCAGACCATCGCCAACGGCCGCTTCTGGATCTCGCTCAAACCACGCTCCGAACGCGATGTGTCGGTCAGTGAATTCATCGACCGCCTGCGCCCCAAACTGGCCAAGGTCCCGGGCATCGTTCTGTATCTGCGCGCCGGGCAGGACATCAACCTCAGCTCCGGCCCGAGCCGCAGTCAGTACCAGTACGTGCTCAAGAGCAACGACGGCGAATTGCTCAACACCTGGACGCAACGGCTGACTGAAAAACTGCGCAGCAACCCTGCATTTCGCGACATGTCCAACGACTTGCAACTGGGCGGCAGCGTCACGCACATCGACATCGACCGCAGTGCTGCCGCGCGATTCGGCCTGACCACGGCCGATGTCGACCAGGCGCTGTACGACGCATTCGGCCAGCGGCAGATCAGCGAGTATCAGACTGAAGTCAACCAGTACAAGGTGATCCTTGAACTGGACGCCCAACAACGCGGCAAGGCCGAAAGCCTGGCGTACTTCTATCTGCGCTCGCCGCTGACCAGCGAAATGGTGCCGCTGTCGGCGCTGGCCAAAGTCAGTGCGCCGCGCATGGGACCGTTATCGATCAGCCATGACGGGATGTTCCCCGCGGCGAACCTGTCGTTCAACCTGGCACCCGGGGTCGCCCTGGGCGATGCCGTGAGCATGCTCGATCAGGCCAAGAACGAAATCGGCATGCCCGCCTCGATCATCGGCAGCTTCCAGGGCGCGGCCCAGGCGTTCCAGAGTTCGCTGGCCAACCAGCCCTGGCTGATCCTTGCGGCGCTGGTGGCGGTGTACATCATTCTGGGCGTGCTCTATGAAAGCTTCGTGCATCCGCTGACCATCATCTCCACCCTGCCCTCGGCAGGCATCGGCGCACTGTTGCTGCTGTGGATGATGGGGCAGGACTTCTCGATCATGGCCCTGATCGGCGTGGTGTTGCTGATTGGTATCGTCAAAAAGAACGGTATTCTGCTGGTGGACTTTGCCCTGCAGGCCCAGCGCGAGCAGGGCCTCACGCCGCACGAGGCCATTTATGAGGCCTGCATCACCCGCTTCCGACCGATTATCATGACCACCCTCGCCGCCCTGCTCGGCGCACTGCCGCTGATGCTCGGTTTTGGCGTCGGTGCCGAGTTGCGGCAGCCGCTGGGTATAGCCGTGGTTGGCGGCCTGCTGGTGAGCCAGATGCTCACGTTGTTCACCACGCCGGTCATTTATCTGCAACTGGAGCGGCTGTTTCATCGACGCCAACCGGCGCCCGCCGCACCGACGCTGGCCCTGCAAAAGTGAGAGTTGCCCGATGCGCGTGCTGATTATCGAAGACGAAGAGAAAACCGCCGACTACCTGCGTCGCGGTCTGACCGAACAGGGCTATGCCGTGGACGTGGCGCGCGACGGGATCGAAGGCCTGCACCTGGCGCTGGAGAATGACCATGCGATCGTCATTCTCGACGTGATGCTGCCGGGCCTGGATGGTTTTGGGGTGTTGCGTGCGCTGCGTGCGCGCAAACAGACGCCCGTGATCATGCTGACCGCGCGCGAGCAGGTCGACGACCGCATTCGCGGCCTGCGCGAAGGCGCGGATGATTACCTGGGCAAGCCGTTTTCCTTTCTGGAACTGGTCGCCCGCCTGCAGGCCCTGACGCGGCGCAGCGGTGGCCACGAGCCGGTGCAGATCACCATCGCCGACCTGTGGATAGACCTGATCAGCCGCAAGGCGACCCGCGCCGGCCTGCGCCTGGACCTGACCGCCAAGGAGTTTTCGCTGCTAAGTGTGCTGGCCCGACGTCAGGGTGACATCCTTTCCAAGACATCCATCGCCGAGATGGTCTGGGACATCAACTTCGACAGCGATACCAATGTGGTCGAAGTCGCGATCAAGCGCTTGCGGGCCAAGCTCGATGGCCCTCACGAGCACAAGCTGCTGCACACCATTCGCGGCATGGGCTATGTGCTGGAGAACCGCAGTGCGGGTTGATTCGATTGCCCTGCGCCTGAGCGGGCTGTTCGCGCTGGTGGCACTGGTGGTGTTCCTGCTGATCGGCTGGGCCTTGTACCTGCAGGTGGACAAAAGCCTCGATTTGCTGCCCCGTGCAGAGGTGGATGCGCGCTACAGCGTGCTGGAATCGGCGGTCAATCGTTTCGGCAACCCGGAACACTGGCGCAAGATCAAGGCCAAGCTCACCTTGCTCAGTGAAGAGGACAAACGCCTGCGCTTCTGGGTGGTGAGCGACAATCCGCTCTATGAGTTCGGCAATCCCGGTGCGGACATTCGTCGTTTTGCACAGGGGCCGCTGGGCATGCACGACCTGAAGCTGGCGGACCACCCGTTTTCGTTCAAAGTGCTGGTCAGCGAGTTTCCCGCCAAGGAACAGCGTCCGGCCCTGCGCTTTCTGACTGCCATCGACACCGAGACGTTCTGGCACACGCAGCACTCGCTGCTGGTCGCCTTGATCAGCCTGGCCACGCTGGGCATTCTGCTCGCGTCGGCGCTGGGCTACTGGGTCGCGCGGATTGGCCTGCGACCGCTGACCAGCCTTTCGCAGGAAGTCCAGAAGCTCGCCCCGCCAAGGCTGTCCGGACGCTTGCAGTTGTCGCCGCTGCCACCGGAACTCGAGCAATTCGTCGCCTCGTTCAACTCCACGCTGGAACGCGTCGAGCAAGCCTACTCGAGGCTGGAGTCGTTCAATGCCGATGTGGCACACGAGCTTCGTTCACCGCTGACCAACCTGATCGGTCAGACCCAGGTGGCGCTGACCCGTGGCCGCTCTGCCGAGCATTATTTCGAGGTGTTACAGTCGAACCTCGAAGAGCTGGAGCGCCTGCGCTCGATCATCAACGACATGCTGTTTCTGGCCAGCGCCGATCAGGGCACCAAGGTCAAGGCACAGATCTGCACCTCACTGGCTGAAGAAGTCGCGACGACGCTGGATTATCTGGACTTCATTCTGGAAGACGCGCACGTGCAAGTCCGTGTCCACGGCGACGCCAGCGCACCCATTGAAAAACCCCACTTGCGCCGCGCGCTGATCAATCTGTTGCATAACGCCGTTCAGCACACTGGCGCTGGTGAAGTGATTGAAGTCAACATCGAATCCCGCGATGCCCATGTCACTGTCAGCGTGACCAATCCGGGCGTACAAATCGCTCAGGAACATTTACCCAGACTGTTCGAGCGCTTTTATCGGGTGGATGCCTCACGCAGTAACAGCGGCGCCAATCACGGCCTGGGGCTGGCCATCGTCAAGGCGATTGCCTTGATGCATGGCGGCACCGTGTTCGTGAACAGCGACAAGGGCGCCAATACCTTCGGCATCCAGTTGCCTCGCTGACACCTGAAAATACTGACTACATTGACCGTTTCACGGTCCTCAGTGTGCGTCTGTTCGCAGCGTTTTAAATACAGTTGCTTTATTCACATTCCCTTCATATGGGGCTATAAGGAGCGTGTTATACACGCGTCAATAAGTTCCCCACCTAACTGATAATTTTATTAACCGATTATCAAGAATCATTCGTCTGCAGGTAGAACAACCGATGATGGTGTTTGCGTTTTCTCGGCAAGCCCGGCTCAAATGGACCCGTCCGGAGCTGATATTGATTTTCGGCAGCTCCGCTTCAATGCTCGCCATTCTGGCGATCGTGGCGTCTCTACTGGCCCAGGAGCGCGACGACGCAGCACAGACAGCAGCACGCGCAGCGTCCAATATCGTGCGTTTGATCGATGCCGACGTCATGCGTAATGCAGAACTTTACGACTCTTCACTGCAAGGCATGATCAGCGCGTGGCAGCGTCCGGACCTTCAGCAACTGTCACCTGAACTGCGCCAACTTGTTCTGTTCGATCGCGCCACTGCCGCCTCTTACAAGGGCGACCTGGTATTACTCGATAACCGCGGCGAAATAGTGGCTGATTCTTTGTCTGTCACCCCTCGACACGACAACTTCGCTGACCGCGCCTATTTCAAGGACCATGCAACAGACCGCTCTTTGACGCTACACGTCAGTGCACCGTACAAGACTCGCTGGGGCTACAAGGACTGGTGCATCAGCTTCAGCCGCCGCCTATCAGGGCCCAACGGCGAGTTCATGGGCATCGTGAGCGCAGAGATGCGTCTGGTGTATTTCAAGCACCTGTTCATGAGCCAGAATCTGGGCCGTGACAGCAGCATCAACCTGATCAATACCTCAGGCATTCTGATCGTTCGCTACCCGGAAATGGAAGGTCAGGAGTTGATCGGCAAGGATTACAGCCACAGCCCCAACTTTCAGCGCATCCTTCAGGAAGGCGATGGCAGCTTTGCCGCGATGTCGACGCAGTTGAATGCTCGTCGGCTGTATACCTTCTCCCGAGTCGGCAACTTGCCGCTGATCGTGGTGATCGGGCAATCCGAAGATGAGGTGTATGCCGTCTGGCGACGCAATGCCTGGCTGGTCGGCTCCGCGACCAGCATATTGTGTCTGGGCATTTTGTGGCTGACCTGGCTGCTGTGTCGCGAGCTGAGAAGGCGCCACCGTGCCGAAGATGCACTGGCCAGCCTGGCCGCGACAGATGGTCTGACCGGGCTTGATAATCGCCGCCAGCTTGACGAAGCCATGGAAGTCGAATGGGCGCGAGCGCAACGCTCTGGCAAGCAGCTGTCATTGCTGATGATCGATGTAGATCATTTCAAGGCATTCAATGAGCGTCATGGCCATCAGGGCGGGGACGAGGCGCTGCGTCTGATTGCGCAGACCATCTCATACTGCATCCGTCGTCCGGGCGACCGCGTGGCACGCTATGGCGGCGAAGAGTTCGTAGTTGTGTTGCCGGAAACAGACTTGCCGGGGGCCATGCTGATCGCGGAAAAAATCCGCAAGGCTGCGGAGGCACTTCCGCTGTTCATGAATGCCGAGTATCCCATCACGGTCAGTATCGGGGTCGCTTCGGAGGTCGTCCGTCAGGGAGACAAGCTGGAAGCATTTTTCGGGGTGGCCGACAAGGCGCTGTATCAGGCCAAGGACAATGGGCGCAACCGGGTCGAGTACCGCAGTTCGGTTGCCAGAAAGGTGACAGACCCGGTCTGACCAGCTGCGTTCGGGCATAAAAAAACGCCAGACTGGCTGGCGTTTTTTCGGTTACCGCTGACGCATCGGATTACGATGCGGCGTGGGCTGCACGTGCTGCGTCACGCAGTGCTTTTACTTTGTCGTGGTTGGCCAGAACGCCAGCCTGCTGCTTTTCAATCAGCGCGATAACGTTAGGCGAAACGTTCTTGGCACGGGCTTTTTCCAGCGCTTCGCGGTAAGCCTTCTTGGCAACGTCTTCGCCTTTTTCAACTTCTTCCAGCACGGCCTTGTCGTCGTCGGAAGTAACCATCGACTTCAGGTTGACCCATGCGCGGTGCAGTGCGCCAGATACGCTGGAAGAATCTTCAGGCTTGCCACCCAGTGCGGTCACTTCAGCTTGCAGTTCACGAACGGCTGCAGCGACTTCGGTAGAGCGGTTTGCGAGGAACGATTTCACCTGGGCGCTTTTCGCGTGTTCTGCGCTGGTACGGAAACCTTCTTCACCGTCTTTGCTGGTTTCGATCAGGTCATTCAGGATAGAGATCGTTTCTTTGTTGATATCAGTCATTTGATAATTTCCTAATGGCAGGTTGATACGAAAGTGTTCGATGTATAGGTAATTGCAGACACCGTGCCAGTTTTTGATACGAAAATAACTATTTAAAATCAATGACTTACGAAATTTTCACAATTGGCCGTTCGTGACTTCTGCATGATCTGTCGTTTGGCCTGCATGCAGAATGCACGTATCGTACTGGCTGAAAGAGAAATACAGGCGTATCGCGGATGAATCCGGAAAAACTCAAGCTGCTGGTGACACAGGAAATGCCGTTCGGCAAATACAAGGGTCGGTTGATCGCTGATTTACCGGGGCATTATCTGAACTGGTTCGCCCGGGAAGGCTTTCCCAAAGGAGAGTTGGGAGGTCTGTTGGCGCTGATGCAGGAAATCGATCACAACGGCCTTGGCGCGCTATTGGACCCGTTGCGCACACGTCCACGCCAGTCGTTCAAGGACAAGGGATAAACAAAGAGACGGTCCGGGGAGAAAAAAACGGTGCTCCGGACCAGGGAGCACCGAAAAGCCATACAACCAACAACAACTTCCTTGTCGGAATCAGCAGCAAGGGCTGACTCCGAAATCCTGAAAATCAGTCAAACAGTGCCATTGCCTGCGCAGTCGCTTCCTGGATACGTCCCCAGTCGCCATTCTTGACCCATGCGTTATCGATCATCCAGGTGCCGCCTACGCACATGACGTTGGGCAGGGCCATGTAGCTCTTGAGGTTATGTTCGTTGACACCGCCTGTGGGGCAGAAACGCACCTCGTTGAACGGCCCGCCCAAGGCCTTGATCGCTGCCACGCCACCACTGATCTCAGCCGGGAACAGCTTGAAGCGGCGATAGCCCATGGCATAGCCGATCATGATTTCCGAGGCGCTGCTGACGCCCGGCAACAGCGGCAAAGGGCTGTCGACCGCGGCTTGCAGCAGGTCTTGCGTGCTGCCGGGAGTGACGATGAACTGCGAACCGGCCGCTTCAGCGTCAGCCAGCATCTTGCGGTCCAGGATGGTCCCGGCGCCCACACACAGCTCGGGGCGCTGTTCACGCAGGATACGAATGGCGCTCAGACCGAACGCCGAGCGCAGGGTCACCTCCAGTGCAGTCATGCCGCCAGCGGCCAGTGCATCGGCCAGCGGCAGTACGTCCTGGTCACGGGCGATGGTAATCACCGGCAGAATCTTCGCCTTGGCGCAGAGTTCGTCGATCTGGGCAATCTTGTTCGCCATGCTGGTCAGCGGCTGATTATTTTCATTCTGTGTCATGGCGACGGTTCCTTTGTTTGTGGGGCTTATCGGGGCTTATGGGCACCAGTAAATCTCGAGAGACGGGTTGAGAAAGGCACGCACCGGCATCTCGGCGAGGTCGTCGCCTGCCAGCGCGGTGCGCAGAGTGTCGAGTTTGGCCTGACCGGACACCGACAGAATCGGTGAACGCGCCGACGCCAGCAGGCGGCGGGTCAGGGTCAGGCGCTGGTGCGGCACGCTCGGTGCGAGCATGGGCAGGCAGCGGCGCTCACCTTGCAGGTCAAGGGCTTCGCTCAGATTCGGGCTGTTGGGGAACAGCGACGCGGTATGCCCATCGTCGCCCATGCCCAGAATCAGTACATCAATGGGTGGCAGCTCGGCCAGTGCCTGATCGGCAGCCTGAGCGGCTTCCTCGACACTGCTCGCCACGCTGTACAGGCCGAGAAACTTCGCCTTCGCCACAGGCCCCTGCAACAAGTGGCGGTGCAACAGGCCGGCATTGCTGTCGGCATGTTCGGTCGGCACGAAGCGCTCGTCCGCCAGACTGATGACGACCTTCGACCACTCCAGCGGCTGTGCCGCCAGACGCTGGAAGAAGGCGACCGGGCTGCGTCCACCGGACACCACCAGCGTCGCCAGACCGTTCTCGCTGATCGCCTGCTTGAGGCGTTCGGCGACAGTTTCAGCCAGTGCATCGGCCAGTTGCTGCGCTGTGTCGAAATCGTGTGCTACCAGCCCTGCTGGCAGCTTGAGGTCACATGTCGCCATACCAGGATCTCCCGTCGCGAGTAATCAGGGCAATGGAGCTCATCGGCCCCCAGGTTCCGGCCGGGTAAGGCTTGGGCGCATCGCCCGCCTTCTTCCAGCCAGCGATCAACTGATCACACCATTGCCAGGCGTACTCGATCTCATCTTTGCGGACAAACAGGTTCTGATTGCCACGCATGACTTCCAGCAACAACCGCTCATAAGCGTCGGGGACACGAGCGCTGCGGTAGGTGTCGGAAAAATTCAGTTGCAAGGGACCGCTGCGCAGCTGCATGCCCTTGTCCAGGCCCTGATCCTTGGTCATCACCTGCAAGGAAATGCCTTCGTCAGGCTGCAGGCGGATGATCAGGCGGTTGCTGATCTGCAAACGCTGTTCAGGCGCGAAGATGTAGTGCGGCGGTTCTTTGAAATGGATCACGATCTGCGACAGCTTCTGCGGCATGCGTTTGCCGGTGCGCAGATAGAACGGCGTACCCGACCAGCGCCAGTTGCGGATATCGGCACGCAACGCGACGAAGGTTTCGGTATCGCTCTGGGTATTGGAGTTTTCTTCCTCCAGATAGCCAGGCACCGCTTTGCCTTCGCTGTAGCCGGAGGTGTACTGGCCGCGCACCACCTGGGTGGCCAGACGCTCAGGGGTAAACGGGGCCAGTGCCTTGAGCACCTTGACCTTCTCGTCCCGGATACTGTCGGCGGACAGGTCGCTTGGCGGGTCCATGGCAATCAGGCAGAGCAGCTGCAGCAGGTGGTTCTGGATCATGTCACGCAGCTGGCCAGCCTGATCGAAGTAGCCCCAACGGCCCTCGATGCCGACCTTCTCGGCCACCGTGATCTCCACGTGCGAAATATGGTTCTGGTTCCACTGGGTTTCGAACAGGCTGTTGGCGAAGCGCAGAGCGATGAGGTTCTGTACCGTGTCCTTGCCCAGATAGTGGTCGATACGATAAACGCGGTTTTCCGGGAAAAACTGCGCAACAGCGTCATTGACCCGGCGCGAAGAGGCCAGGTCGTGACCGATGGGTTTTTCCAGTACGGCACGCGTGCGCTCAGCGAGGTTGACCGACGCAAGGTTCTCGCAGATGGCACCGTAGACCGAGGCGGGTGTGGCGAAATAGGCGATCAGGGTTTCGGCATTGCCGACGCGCTCGGCGAGTGCGACGTAATCCTCGGCCTTGAGGAAGTCGACATGCAGGTAGCTGAGGCGCGCCAGAAAGCGGCCCAGGTTGTCCGGCTCCAGTTCCGTCTCGGGAATGAAGCGACGCATGGATTTTTCGATGTACGCCAGATGCGACTCTTCGTCACCCGGTTCACGCGCCAGGGCAAGAATTTTTGTGTCTTCATGCAGCAGTCCAGCGCGATCAAGCTGATAAAGAGCCGGGAACAGCTTGCGTACCGCCAGGTCCCCCAAGGCACCAAACAGGGCAAATGTGCACGGTTCAACCGTAATCAAGGGCATAATGTTGGTTCTTTTATCAAGTTAGGCTACAAATACCTTTTTTAAAGGCGTTACTCAAGGCCATATGTAGTAATAACCACAACATTCTGCCTGAAAGCATATTCCAGTGGTGATCAACACAGGCCCTCAGTACGATAGGCCACCTTTGCTACAGGCTAAAGGGCTAATAAAAGCCCAAGGCAAAACCGTTGGTAAATCAGCCCCGACAAGGACTTTGAATGGACCGCGTAAGAAACCTCCTGGAGCAAATCCAGGGCCGACTCGACGAGCTGAACAAGGCCGAACGCAAAGTGGCCGAGGTCATCCTGCTCAATCCGCAGATGGCAACGCGGCTGAGCATTGCAGCGCTTGCCCAGGCCGCCAAGGTCAGCGAACCGACGGTCAATCGCTTCTGCCGTTCGTTCAGTGTCAGCGGCTATCCGGAATTGAAGCTGCAACTGGCCCAGAGCCTGGCCAGCGGCGCGGCTTATGTCAGCCGTGCGGTGGAAGCGGATGATAATCCGGAGGCCTATACCCAGAAGATTTTCGGCAGTGCCATCGCGTCACTGGACAGCGCCTGCCAGCAGTTGGACCCGGCCTTGATCAGCAAGTCTGTGGACATGCTCATCCAGGCGCGGCAGATCCATTTTTTCGGGCTGGGTGCCTCGGCGCCGGTGGCCCTGGATGCGCAGCATAAATTCTTCCGCTTCAATCTGGCAGTGACGGCGCATGCCGATGTGCTGATGCAGCGGATGATTGCGTCAGTGGCGCATACCGGCGAGTTGTTCGTGATCATTTCGTATACGGGCCGTACTCGTGAGTTGGTGGAAGTGGCGCGTATCGCGCGGGCCAATGGCGCGTCGGTGCTGGGGCTGACGGCAGCCGGCTCGCCGCTGGCTCAGGCCAGTACGGTGAGTCTGAATATTCCTCTGCCGGAAGACACGGATATTTATATGCCGATGACGTCGCGGATCATTCAGTTGACTGTGCTCGATGTGTTGGCCACGGGTATGACGTTGCGTCGCGGTGTCGACTTTCAGCCGCATTTGCGCAAGATCAAGGAAAGCCTGAATGACAGCCGTTATCCGATCGAGGATCAGGGCTGACTGGGTGTCGTTGACTATCGTTCCAACGCTCCGCGTAGGAATGCCTTTCGTGACGCTCTGCGTCACACAGCGGTTCTGTGATCCTCAGGTGGATCCTTGCTGAGCGCGAGTGAAGACGACGCAACTCACCCTGCCAGGCTGGCTTGCAGTTTGAGCTGCACCTGCTCTCCGGGCCGCAGGCTGAAGGTGTCGCCGGAGCCTGAGGCGGCTTCGACACGGACGAAGCCTGTGGTTTCGCTGCCGCATACGCCGAGAAGCGGTCTGCTGCCGGGGTGCCAGACGACGGTGTTGGTGCTGTCGCCGGTGTCGATGTTAAGCCTGCGCTGCCAGATCGGGTCCTGGAGCTGTAGGGCGCCGGCGTGTTCGAATACGCGCTGGCAGGCGCCTGCCACGCGCAGTTCGCCGTGTTGCTGACACGCCTGTCGGCTGAGTTCGTCATAGCCCTGTGCACCGTCGAGCCCCTCCAGCGCGACTTCAGCCACATCACCGATCCGCCAGTACGCGTGCAGCGCATGGCTGAAGTGACACGGCTCGCTGTCCTCGTGACGCGTGCTCAGACGCAGTTCCATGCCCTGCCCCAGTTCAGCATGCAGATCGACCTGCCAGTCCCACAGTTGCAAGCGCCAGTGCAGGCTCACGCCTTCTTCGCACTCACTGCTGTCGATCAGCTTCCAGTCCAGCAAACGCCCCCAACCGTGCGCCGGCCAGCCGCTCTCGCCGGGATGCCGGCCATACCAAGGCCAGCAGACTGGCACGCCTCCACGAATGGCGCCCACCTGTGGCCACTGAGCGGCACACCAGAGCCAGGGTTTCTGGCCCTGCGGCTGAAAATGCAGCAGTTGCGCGCCCTGACGACTGAACACGGCCTGACATTGCGGGTGGTCGATGACCAATACATCGCGCAGTTGATGGCGCTCCCACTCGAAAGTCGGTCTGGCACGTCGGGATCGGAAGAAGCGTTGCAATGGATGTTCAGGCAGTTGCGCGTCGTGAGTGGTCATCGCCAATCGCGTCCCTGAAAAATAAAAGGATCAAGCCAAAAAAAACGGGCAGCCAGGCTGCCCGCAAAGCACACACGACCCTTGATCGCGTTACGCGTCAGTCAATAATCAGAACTTCGACTGGATCTTGATGCCCGCTACCAGAGCATCATCAACCTGATCTACGCCACCAGGATGCTTGATGTACTGCAGGTTGGGACGCACGGTCAGCCAGTTGGTGACATGGAAGCCGTAGTAGATTTCAGAGTTGTACTCAGTGCTCTGGACCGGCAGGTAGCCAGGGTTGTCATAGTCATTGATACCGCTGATCTGGTTGGCCAGACGCACGCGATCCTGCACATCGTCGTTGACGTGGATACGGGCAATACCGATACCGATGTCATCTTTCGGACGCGAGTTGAACGGACCTTTGTACGTGAAACCGATCTGCTGGTAGTTGTCGACGAAGTTGGTCGCCTTGTCATGCACGGTGGCGTTGGCAAAAATGCTGAGGCCGCGCGAAGCATCGCCGTCATGCGTGGTCAGTTGTTGCTGAGCCACGACCCACCAGCCATGCTTGCTGCTGTGCGATTTGAACGCTGCGCCAGTCAGCGCTTGCGGCTGACCATTCACGTCTTCATAGACGTCGTTGGCGTTTGGCGTGCTCTTGTAGTAACCGACACGGTACTCACCGGGCAACGAGTTGAAGGATGGAGTCCAGACCAGTTCGACCGGCAGAATCATGCCTTCGGTGCCACTGCCACTGAGCTTGAAGCCGTTGCCTGTTTCCAGGTTGGACGGGTTCTGCTCGTACACACCCACCTGGGCATAGACTTCAGGCGTGATGTTGTACTTGATGCGCAACGCCCATTGGCTGATTGGCCAGTTGTACCAGGTGCTTACGTAGTTACCGACCTGCGAGCCGCAGAATGACAGGTTCTGGAAGTCGCACGGGAAGCTGTTGAAGTCTTCGCCCGGACCGAAACGGCCGGCCTTGACGTCCAGCGCGCCGTCGAAGTACTTCTGCTTGATCCACATCTGCGTCAGACGCCAGGTCTGACCACGGCCCCAGACTTCCTGGGAGGAGCTGAGTGTACCGGCGCGAGGATCGCCGATACGGTCATTGGAGATGTTGCGACCGCTACGTTCGGTGATTGCCAGCTTGAACTCTGCGTCCTGCCAGCCGAGAACTTTCTGCAAATCGACTTTCATGCCCAGCGCGAACTGGTCGCTGTAACGACCGGTGGTGTCGTCGTTGTAGCCGCCCTTCAGGTTGCTGGCCATCTCGGAAACGTATTCCAGCGAGAAGTCATAACCCTTGTCCAGCAACTCGGTGCGCTTGCCACCCCAGTCACCCGTCATCCAGGGTGAATCTGCGGCAAACGGCTCGGCGGCGTGAACGCTGCCTGCCAGACCCATCGCACCCAACGCCGACAGCTTGCATACCAACTGGAGCCGGGAAAGCGATTTACCTTTGTTGATCTTCTTCATCCCATCAATCCTCGTTTTATTGTTATTAGCTTTGGTAGACGTGTTACTTCATTCACTGCCCTGTGTTCGCTGGTCGGCCGTGCGTTTTGGCAGCAGACGGCCAGCCAGCGATGCTCGTTGCTGAATCAATTTATCACTTGCGGCTCGACCGGTGACACATTGTTTTCCCGTTCAGCCGCCAGTCGCGCTCCCAGCACCCCGAGACGCTCGCCGCTCTGGGCATCGAAAATCAGCACCCTGGCAGGATCGAATTGCAGGGTAAGGCTCTCGCCCACCTGCGGTGCGACATCCGGGGCGAGGCGACAGCAAACCTTGCTCTGATTGAGCGTGACGAACACCAGCGTATCCGGACCGGTCGGCTCGGTCACCTGGACCTCGGCACGAATGGTCGGCAGCCCGGTAGATTCAGCGCCGGCCAGCATAATCTGTTCGGGGCGAATACCAAGAATGATTTCTCGATCTTCAAGGCCTGCATCGGACACGCCCACCGGCAGCTCGCAACGGGCCTGACCACTGTCGAGCGCAGCGATCAACTGGCCATCCTTGCGTTGCAGGCGCAGCGGGATAAAGTTCATCGGCGGCGAACCGATGAAACTGGCGACGAACAGGTTGGCCGGATCGGTGTAGATCTGCTTGGGCGTGCCGAACTGCTGGACGATACCGTCCTTCATCACCGCCACCTTGTCACCCAGCGTCATGGCCTCGATCTGATCGTGGGTCACATAAACAGTGGTGGTTTTGAGGCGTTGATGCATCAACTTCATTTCGGTGCGCATCTCGACGCGCAACTTGGCGTCGAGGTTGGAGAGTGGCTCGTCGAACAGGTAGATCTTCGGTCGACGCGCCAAGGCACGGCCCATCGCGACACGCTGCTGCTGACCACCGGACATCTGGCCCGGCTTACGATTGAGCAAGTGCTCGATCTGCAACAGTTTGGCAACGCGCGCCACTTCAGCGTCGATGTCGGCTTGCGGCATCTTGCGGATCTTCAGCCCGAACGCGATGTTTTCACGCACGCTCATGGTCGGATACAGGGCGTAGGACTGAAAGACCATGGCAATGTCGCGGTCCTTGGGGCTGGTGCCGCTGACGTCCTGGCCGTCGATCAGGATCTCACCGCCACTGATGCTTTCCAGACCGGCAATGCAGTTCATCAGCGTGGATTTACCACAGCCCGATGGACCGACCAGAATCAGGAACTCGCCATCCTTGATCGACAGGTCGATGTTCTTGAGGGTGTCCGGCAGATTGCTGCCGTAGGTCTTGTTGACGTTGCGTAATTCGAGAGTCGCCATGATTACCCCTTGACCGCGCCGGCCGTAAGCCCACGCAGGAAATACTTGCCAGCCAGTACGTAGACCAGCAGTGTCGGCAGGCCGGCAATCATCGCCGCCGCCATGTCAACGTTGTATTCCTTGGCACCTGTGCTGGTGTTGACCAGATTGTTCAGAGCCACAGTGATCGGCTGAGAATCGCCGCTGGAGAACACAACGCCGAACAGGAAATCGTTCCAGATCTGGGTGAACTGCCAGATCAGGCAAACCATCACGATAGGCGTGGACATCGGCAGAATGATGCGCCCGAAGATGGTGAAGAAACCGGCACCGTCCAATCGTGCAGCCTTGACCAGTGCATCGGGAATGCTGACGTAGTAGTTACGGAAGAATAGCGTGGTAAATGCCAGTCCGTAGACCACGTGAACAAACACCAGCCCGGTGGTCGTATTGGCCAGCCCCATCTTGCCCAGTGTGAAGGATGCCGGCAGCAGGACGGTCTGAAACGGCAGAAAGCAACCGAACAGCAACAGACCGAAGAACAGCTGCGAGCCCTTGAAGCGCCACATCGACAGCACATAGCCATTGAGCGCGCCGATTGCGGTGGAGATGATCACGGCCGGAACAGTGATTTTTATCGAGTTCCAGAAATAACCATCGACCAGGTCCCAGGCTTTTATCCAGCCGATTGCAGTCACTACGCTCGGCCAGCTCAACAGGTTGCCGGTGCCGATGTCTTCGGGTGTCTTGAAGCTGGTGAACAGCATCACCACCAACGGCACCAGATAAATCAGACAGGCCAGCATCAGCACGGCGTAAATCAGAACACGACTGAAGCTGATGCCCGGTTTGCCAACATGACTAGTCATGGCGTTTGGTCCTCAGCTCGGAATACAGATACGGCACCAGAATCGCCAGGATCGCGCCGAGCATCAGAATCGCACTGGCAGAACCCATGCCCATCTGGCCGCGGCTAAAGGTGAACGAATACATGAACATCGCCGGCAGGTCGGATGAGTAACCGGGGCCACCGGCGGTCATCGCGGCTACCAGGTCGAAACTCTTGATCGCAATGTGCGCGAGAATCATCACGGCACTGAAGAACACCGGACGCAGGCTTGGCAGCACGACGCGCCAGTAGATCATCGGCAAACTCGCGCCATCCATCTGGGCCGCGCGAATGATCGACTGATCGACGCCACGCAGACCTGCCAGAAACAACGCCATGACGAAGCCGGAGGACTGCCATACCGCGGCGATGACCAGGCAGTACACCACGCGGTCCTGGTCAATCAGCCAGTCGAAACGGAAACCTTCCCAGCCCCAGTCGCGCAACATCTTGTCCAGGCCCAGGCCTGGGTTGAGCAACCACTTCCAGGCAGTACCGGTGACGATCATCGACAGCGCCATCGGGTACAGGTAGATAGTACGAATCATGCCCTCGCGACGAATCCGCTGGTCCAGCAGGACGGCCAGCAGGACCCCGATCACCAGGCTGATTGCAATGAACATCCCGCCAAAGACCGCAAGGTTCTTGCTTGCCACCCACCAGCGATCGTTGTCCATGAGACGCGCGTATTGCGCCAGACCGACCCATTTATAGGAAGGCAGGAACGTCGAGTTGGTGAACGACAGTGCGAATGTCCAGAGGATATAGCCATAGAAACCCACCAGCACGATGAACATGCTGGGGGCCAGCACCAGTTTTGGTAGCCAGCGTTGCAGCGCATCCATTGGCGAGGCTTTGCTGTTCGCAGCGACAGAGCTCATCGGGAGTATCCCATGCGGTGTATCGAATCCAGGCCGCAGCCGCAGGTGAAATCAACCAGGGATTTCAACACTGCGGACGACGGTTAAAGGCGGTTCAGAACGAATTACTTGGCAGACTTGATCGCAGCGCCCAGCTTTTTGGCTATTTCGGCCGGATCAGCTTTCGGGTCATTGATGTAGTTGGTCACCACATCGAAGAACGCGCCCTGCACTGCCAGCGTAGTTGCCATGTTGTGCGCCATGCTTGGCTGCAGACCACCGGTTTTCGAATCAGCCAGGAAGTCCTTCGCAGCGGTTTGCGCACACGAGTCGAAACCGTATTTGCTCATGTCGGACAGCATGTCTTCACGAACCGGGATCGAACCCTTGTTGATGCTGAAGACCTTCTGGAAGTCCTCGCCCATGGCGACCTTGGCCAGATCCTGCTGTGCGGCAGTCGTGCCCTTGTCTTTCTGCTTGAACACCGCCAGCGAGTCGATGTTGTAGGTAAAGGCTTTTTCGGTGCCCGGGAAGGCTACGCACTGGTAATCCTTGCCAGCGACCTTTTTGGCTGCGGTCCATTCACTCTTGGCCCAGTCGCCCATGATCTGCATGCCGGCCTTGCCATTGATGACCTTGCCAGCTTCCAGGTTCCAGTCCTGGCCCTTGCCATCGGCATCCATGTAGGTCGCGACTTTCTTGAGTTCGGTGAGCGACTTGACCATTTCTGGGCCGGTCAACGCGCCGTTGTCCAGATCGACCAGAGCTTTCTTGTAGCCGTCAGCCCCCATTACCGAGAGCACGACAGCTTCAAAGACGGTGCTGTCCTGCCAAGGCTGGCCACCGTGGGCGAGCGGGATGAAGCCGGCTTTTTTCAGCTTGTCGCCTGCCGCGTAAAACTCTTCGAGCGTTGTAGGCGCCTTGTCGATACCGGCTTTCTTGAAGACTTCAGGGTTGATCCACAGCCAGTTGACGCGGTGAATGTTCACCGGTACTGCTACGTAATCACCGTCGTACTTCACGGTGTCGGAGACTTTCTTGTCCAGCAGGGAGTCCCACTTCTCGGACTTGGCGACCTCTTTCAGCGCATCGGTATCGAGCAGGCCGGTAGAGGCCCATTCCTGAATATCCGGGCCTTTGATCTGGGCTACACCGGGAGGATTTCCGGCAACCGCACGGCTCTTGAGCACGGTCATGGCCGTGGAGCCGCCGCCGCCTGCAACGGCGCCGTCCTTCCAGGTAAAGCCGTCCTTTTCAACCTGAGCTTTCAGAACATCGACTGCAGCCTTTTCGCCACCCGACGTCCACCAGTGCACGACTTCTACGGTGCCTTTGGATTCAGCGGCGTTAGCGCTCAGAGGGAACAACGAAGCGAGAGAGATGACAACAGCGAGACGTGACATGGAATTCATCGAATTGACCTTTCTTGTTGTTATGCATGAGCAAGTCTGGTGCTTGCGCTTCGTGGGAGTCTAACCAAGCCTGACGCGCCGACAGTAACGAAGGGACGCGTGATTGTCACAGGATGGTGACAATTGAAATCCCGGTGCAATCGCTAGCCAAAAGCCACTGTGCAGCGCGTCATTCCACAGTTCTCGGCAGGTACAACGTTACCCGCAACCCTCCGTCACGCAGGTTCTGCAGGCTGACTTCGCCGCCATGACTGTGGGCAATGTTGCGAGCGATGCCCAGGCCGAGACCGTAGCCCTGCTGCTGATTGCCTGCCAGACGGAAATGCGGTTCGAAAACGTGTTCGAGACGCTGCTCGGGAACGCCAGGACCTTCGTCATCGACATGCAGTACGAACGCCTGGGCATCGTCCTCGACTTTCAGATGCGCGCGATCACCGTATTTGAGCGCGTTATCGATCAGGTTGCCGATGCAGCGCTTGAGCGCCAGCGGTTTGCCTGAATAGGCAGCCTGAGCCTCACCCTGCTGCGTGACCCGCCCATTACCGTCAGCAAGCAGCCAGGGTTCGACCAGACATTCAAGCAGCGCGTTGAGGTCTACCGGCTCGATGTTTTCATGAATATCAGTGTCCTTGACGCACTGCAGCGCGCCTTTGACCAGCAGCTCCAGTTCATCCAGGTCGCGACTGAATTTGCGTTGCAGTTGCTCGTCCTCGAGCAGCTCGACCCGCAAGCGCAAACGGGTGATGGGCGTACGCAAATCATGGGAAATGGCACTGAACAACTGCCCCCGCTCGGTCAGGTAGCGACTGATCCGTGTGCGCATGGCATTGAACGCCCGGCTGACCTCGATGACTTCGCTGCCGCCGCCCTCGACCACAGGTTCGACGTCCGCGCCCAGCGACATGTCCCGTGCGGCCCGCGCCAGACGCTTGAGCGGGCGGCTCTGCCAGTGCACCAGCAAGCCGATGAACAACAGCAGAAATGCGCTGGTCAGGACAATGAACGAGACCTGCTGAAGAGGCAGCTCCTGCTCCTCCAGCGAGGTGTAGGGTTCGGGCAGCAGCGAGGCAATGTAGAACCACTCGCCCGGCGCCATTTCGATTTGCGTGACCAGCACCGGCGGGTTCACCGGCTCGAGTGTCAGCGCGTAATGCGCCCACGAACGCGGCAGCTCGTCGAGCTTCAGGCCGCTGTTGAAGATCCGCAGTTCTTCGGGCCGCGCGAACCATACGGTGATGTCCGGACCATTGCCCAATCGCTGGCGCAGCACCTCGCCCACCACGTCCAGCACCGCCTGCTTGCGAGGGGTGGGCTGCATGATCTGCATGTCCAGCGGGTGATCGTTGAGTGACACCACGAACCGTGTGCCACCCATACTGCGTAACTGGTCGAGCACCATGGGCCGGTAAGCCAGCGGCAATGAGCGAAAGTAGCTGACACTGGCCGCCATCGAGTACGCCAGACTGCGCGCACTGGTCACCAGGCCTTCCATCTGCGTGGCACGCAACTGTGACAGCCAGATCACGCTGGACAGCGCCTGCGCCAAAAGAACTGCCAGCAAGGTCAGCAGCAACATGCGCCCCAGCAACGAGCGCGGCAGCGGCAGGCCGGTTCTCTTCGTGCCTGCCCCTGTCGGTTTAATAGCCGTTGCCCGCTTGCGAGTTGACGTTTGCGGCCAGCAGGTAACCACTGCCGCGAATGGTGCGGATCAGACGCGGTGACTTGCCGGTGTCGCGCAGACGCTGACGCAGGCGACTGACCGCCATGTCGACGATGCGCTCCAGCGGCATCAACTCACGCCCACGTGTGGCATTGCCGATGGTGTCGCGGTCGAGAATCTGCTGGGGGTTGTCGAGAAACAGTTTGAGCAGTGCGAAGTCGGCGCCGGACAGAATCACCTCTTCGCCGTCATTGTGAAACAGCCGGTGGCTGACCATATCGAGTCGCCACTCATCAAACAGGATCACGTCGCCACCCGGACGCTCCTGACCGAACTGGGCACGTCGCAACAGCGCCTTGATGCGGGCCTGAAGCTCGCGCGGGCTGAACGGCTTGCCAAGGTAATCATCGGCCCCCAGTTCCAGACCGATGACCCGGTCGGCTTCGTCCGAACTGGCGGTCAACATGATGATCGGCACATGCGGCTGACGCGGGTGCTGGCGGATCCAGCGACACAGACTGAAACCGTCTTCATCGGGCAGCATGACGTCAAGGATCAGCAGATCGCTTGGTTCGTCGTTGAACGCTCGACGGAAATCCGCGCCATCGCCCACTGTGCGCACCTGAAAACCGGCGCGGCTCAGGTAGGTGTCCAGCAACTCGCGAATTTCCTGATCGTCATCCACCAACAGGATCGATTTACTGACTGAGCTCAAGTTGAAGCGTCCTTGTCTGGCTGTTAATTTTTGTTGTTATGCCATATCGCTCAGATCTGCGCACCAAACGCCTGCTGCAGGGCCACGCCTGAACCCATGAGGCCCGGGTATTCGGCCGTGACCAGCCACACCGGCAGGCCATTGAAATAGTCGCTCATGACGCCCTTCTCGGCCATGGCGCGCTTGAACCCGCTGTTGATGAAGAACTCAGTGAAGCGCGGCACCACGCCGCCGACGATATAAACCCCGCCGAGGCTGCCCAGGGCCAGCACATGGTTGCCGACCACTCTGCCGAGAAACACGCAGAATTGTTCCAGCACTGCCGCAGCTACCGGGTCGCCCGAGAGCGCAGCGGTAGTGATCGCCGCAGGCGATTTGAGCACCGGTTCGATGTCGTCCAGCGCGCAGCTGACCTGATACAGCAACAGCAAGCCCGCACCGCTGAGCACGACTTCGGCGCTGACATGTTCATGCTCGGCCATCAGCCGCGTCCACAGCAGCGCCTCACGCGCGGTGCCGATGGGCAGGTCGGCATGACCGCCCTCGCCCGGCAACGCCATCCAGCGACTGCCTTCGAGTTTGATCAGCGTACCGACGCCCAGCCCGGTCCCCGGCCCCACCACCACGCGCGGCCGATCAGGCTTGCCGACACCGTGGCAGACCGTCAGGTATTCATCATCCTTGAGCCGGGTCATGCCCAGCGCCATGGCGGTGAAATCGTTGATCAGCAGCAGTTCATCGACCTGCAGGTCGGCGCAGAACGCCTTGCGGCTCAATTGCCAGTGGCTGTTGGTGAACTGGAAAAAATCGCCATCGACAGGCCCGGCCACCGCCAGGCACACATGACCGATATCGCCGCGCTGCAGCTCCAGGTCCTGCAGATAGACTTCGATGGCCTTCTCCGGGCCCGCGTAGTCAATGGTCGGGAATACCCGGACAGAATGCAGCGTGTCGTCTTCCCAAATGGCAAAACGTGCATTGGTACCGCCTATATCACCGACCAGGGCCAACTTCACTTAAGCGTCTCCAGACTAGAGGTAAAGGCGCTGGCGCCTTGCTCTGCGGAGCTGAAGGCCATGCGCATGAATCCAAAAAGCTCGCGACCGCAGCCGACACTGTTGTCGATCTGGTTGATGGCCGGTTCTCTGGCGGCCAATTCTGACGCTTCGACCAGCACTTGTAACGTGCCTTTTACACCATCCACGCGAATCACATCGCCATTGCGTACCAGCGCCAATGGGCCACCATCGAACGCCTCCGGGCAGACATGAATCGCCGCCGGGATCTTGCCCGAAGCGCCCGACATGCGTCCATCGGTGACCAGCGCTACCTTGAACCCGCGATCCTGAAGGACCCCCAGAAACGGCGTCATCTTGTGCAGCTCGGGCATGCCGTTGCAACGCGGGCCCTGGAAGCGCATCACGGCGACGAAATCGCACTCCAGCTCGCCGGCCTTGAAAGCGTCGGCCAGCTCTTTCTGATCCTGGAACACCTTGGCCGGTGCTTCGACGATCTGATGCTCCGGAGCCACCGCGGACACTTTCATCACGCCGCGCCCCAGGTTGCCTTCCATGACCCGCAGCCCACCTTCCGGCGAGAACGGACGGGCCACCGGGCGCAGGATATTTTCATCGAGGCTTTCGAGCGGCCCTTCACGCCAGACCAGTTTGCCGTCCTCCAGGAACGGCTCCTTGGTGTAACGGCTGAGTCCATAACCGGCCACGGTATTGACGTTTTCGTGCAGCAGACCGGCAGCCAGCAGCTCGCGGATCAGGAACGACATGCCGCCTGCCGCCTGGAAGTGGTTGATATCGGCTTTGCCGTTGGGGTAGACGTGACTCAGGGTTGGCACCACTTCCGACAGATCGGCCATGTCCTGCCAGGTCAGTTGAATGCCAGCAGCCTGAGCAATGGCCGGCATGTGCAGCGTATGGTTGGTCGAGCCACCTGTCGCGTGCAGCGCAACGATGGAATTGACCAGCGAGCGCTCGTCGACGATTTCGCCGATCGGCATGAAGCTGCCACTCTGCTTGGTCAGACGCGTCACCTGGCGGGCCGCCTCTGCGGTCAGCGCATCACGCAATGGCGTGTAGGGATTGACGAACGAAGCACCAGGAAGGTGCATGCCCATGACTTCCATCAGCAACTGGTTGGTATTGGCGGTGCCGTAGAAGGTGCAGGTTCCCGGACCGTGATACGACTTCATTTCCGAGTCGAGCAGCTCTTCGCGGGTGGCCTTGCCTTCCGCATAACGCTGCCGTACGTCGGCTTTTTCCTTGTTGGAGATGCCTGAAACCATCGGTCCGCCGGGCACGAAAATGGTCGGCAGATGACCGAATCGCAATGCGCCCATCATCAGACCCGGCACGATCTTGTCGCAGATGCCCAGCATCATGGCGGCGTCGAACATGTTGTGTGACAAGGCAATCGCCGTGGACATGGCAATCACTTCACGACTGGCAATCGCCAGTTCCATGCCCGGCTCGCCCTGGGTGACGCCATCGCACATGGCCGGTACACCGCCGGCAAACTGACCGACCGAACCAATGTCACGTAATGCCTGTTTGATCTGGGCTGGAAAGTGTTCGTAGGGCTGATGCGCCGAGAGCATCTCGTTGTAGGAAGAGACGATTGCCACGTTGGCGGCGTTCATCAGACGCAGGCTTTGCTTGTCTTCCGGTCCGCAGGCGGCGACGCCGTGGGCAAAGTTGGCGCATTGGAGCTTGCCGCGCATCGGGCCATCGCTCGCTGCGCCGCGAATCAATTGAAGGTAGCGCTGACGGGTATCGCGACTGCGGGCGATGAGACGCTCGGTTACTTCAAGGACGCGGGGATGCATGTGATGAACTCCAGGCTAACGTCTAAGGTCACCCGTAAAGACGGCTCCGGTTTTCGAGCAGTGACTGTCAGGGAGCAAAACCCTGATCTCGATCAACTGGGAGTGCCTTTCAGGCTTGTAGTTGTAGATAAAACAAAATATTGCCACTAAAAAGGCTTGTTTTCTATTTCTATGAGAATAATCTTGTAATTCCAACAACAAATTCAGAAGGACGGCTGTATGACTCTTCGTATTGCAATCAACGGTTTTGGCCGAATCGGCCGCAACGTCCTACGCGCACTGTATACCCAAGGCTACCGTCAGGACCTGCAGGTCGTCGCCATCAACGATCTTGGCGACAGCGAAATGAACGCACACCTGCTGCGCTTCGACACTGTACACGGCCCTTTCAGCGGCACGGTCGAGTGTGACAAGGACAGCCTGACCGTCAATGGTGACCGTATTTCGGTCAGTGCCATCCGCAATCCGGCCGAGCTGCCGTGGAAAGCGCAGGACATCGACGTGGTGTTCGAATGCACCGGTCTGTTCACCAGCCGCGACAAGGCTGCCGCGCACCTCACCGCCGGTGCACGCAAGGTGATTATCTCCGCGCCAGCCAGCGGTGCCGATGCCACCATCGTCTATGGGGTCAACCACGACACGCTGCGCCAGTCGCACCAGATCATCTCCAGCGCCTCGTGCACCACCAACTGCCTGGCCCCGGTCGCTCAAGTGCTGCATCGCGAGCTGGGTATCGAAAACGGCCTGATGACCACCATTCATGCCTACACCAACGACCAGAACCTGATCGATGTCTATCACACCGATCCGTACCGCGCCCGCTCGGCGACGCAGTCGATGATCCCGAGCAAGACCGGCGCTGCCGAAGCGGTGGGCCTGGTACTGCCGGAGCTGGCAGGCAAACTCACCGGCATGGCGGTACGCGTACCGGTCATCAACGTTTCGCTGGTCGACCTGACCGTGACCCTGAAGCGTGAAACCACGGTCGATGAAGTCAACGCGCTGCTGAAAGAAGCCAGTCAGCATTCCAAAGTGCTCGGTTACAACGCCCTGCCGCTGGTCTCCCACGACTTCAACCACAACCCGCTGTCGTCGATCTTCGATGCCAACCACACCAAGGTCAGCGGCAAGCTGCTCAAGGTACTGTCGTGGTACGACAACGAATGGGCGTTCTCCAATCGCATGCTCGACAACTGCCTGGCACTGCATAACGCGCAGTAACGGCGCAGCCGCGCTGAAGCATGTGCAGCGAGAGGTGTCCGGGTCATGGACGCTCGCGACCATGCTCAGCGCATGTCAGATCGATGCACTGCGGGTGGTGAAACTGTGCAGGCATGAAAAAGCGCCCGGTGCTGTTAAGCTGACCGGGCTCCCCGAACCTGCCTGTAGAGACCATGACGTACAAACCACCCGGCTCAAGACTTTCACGCCTTTTATACGGCATCCTCGCCTATACCGCGTTGGGCATAGGCATCGTTGCGATCTTCGTTCCCGGCCTGCCAACCACCGAGTTCATTCTGCTGGCCGCCTGGGCGGCAACACGCAGTTCGCCGCGGCTGAACGCCTGGCTGGAAAACCACCGCGTGTTCGGGCCGATACTGTACAACTGGCGTAATGGCCGACTGGTCGCGCGCAAGGCCAAGATCAGCGCCACCATCAGCATGCTCGTCTGTGCCGTGGTGATGCTGAGCCTGATCGGCCATGCCTGGTGGCTGTACCTGGCACTCTCGGGGATGGCGCTGGGCAATCTATGGATCTGGTCGAGGCCGGAACCGGACAAGATCGATCGTTAAGCGCGGGCATGAAGCGAGCGGTACTCTGCGCAAGGCTGAACCGTCCGCTCGCGAGGGGTGTCTGACTGAGCACACTCACCACTTGATGGAGTCACTTCATGTACGAGCCAGGCCATCTGCACCTCACCCACGTGGCGCTTCAACCGTCGGATATCAGCTATGACATCCACTTGCGCTACAACGTGGAGGAAGATCCCAAGCAAGGCACGTCCATGCACTTCACCATGCAGGGCGCAATCAACGGCAAGTCGTTCGAAGAGCAATTCCAGCTGCCCCGTGACCTCGCCTTCAACTTCGCCCACGACGCGAGTCGCATCGCAATAAGGCACGGCTTGCCCAACTCGGCCGCACTGCCCATCGCCCAGCACAAGGACTACGACCGAATGTTCGCGGACATTCGCGACAAACTCCACGCCAAGTCAGGTGACCCGGTGAAACCGGAGCATCTGGAGTAAGCCAGCGCTGTCGAGGCCCGTAGAACGCCTGCGGGCAATAGCGGGAGGAATGAGGCACCGGAGAACACCATCGTGCCCACGCTGGAGCGTGAGCAGCGATAGGTGTGTGCAAGTCCACAAGCGGATTTCACCAAACCTGCCGCCACAAGGCATACTTGCCGCCTTCTCATTCGCGAACCGTCATCGCCCCATGCGCATCCATGTCAGCTTCATCGACCGCGTCGGTATCACCCAGGAAGTGCTGGCGATTCTGGGTGGACGCAATCTGAATCTGGACGCAGTGGAGATGGTGCCGCCCAATGTGTACATCGATGCGCCGACGCTCAGCCATCAGATGCTCGAAGAGCTCAAGGACGCGCTGTTTCGGGTCCGAGGTGTGGAAGCGATCACTGTGGTCGATATCCTTCCGGGGCAGCGTCGCCACCTGCAACTGGACGCGTTGCTCGCCGCCATGACTGACCCGGTGCTGGCTCTGGACAGCGCCGGGCACGTGCTGCTGGCCAACCCGGCACTCATCGCGCTGATTGGCCGGGAGCCCGCGGGTGAATCCATCGGTGAGCTGTTCAGCGACCCCAGTCTGCATGTCGCGCTGCTGGAGAACGGCTTTCGTCTACCGCTGCGCGAGATCAACCTGAACGGTGAAGCCCTGCTGCTGGACGCCACGCCGATTACCGAAGCCGGCGCGCTGATTACCCTGTACCTGCCCAGCCGAATCGGCGAACGCCTGTCGGCCTTGCACCATGATCACGCCGAAGGTTTCGACGCCCTGCTTGGCGACTCAGCCGCCATTCGCACCCTCAAGGCACGGGCGCAACGGGTGGCGGCGCTGGATGCACCGCTGCTGATTCAGGGTGAAACCGGCACCGGCAAAGAGTTGGTTGCCCGCGCCTGTCACGCCAGCAGCGCCCGCCACGGCGAGCCGTTCCTGGCTCTGAACTGCGCAGCGCTGCCGGAAAACCTCGCTGAAAGCGAACTGTTCGGCTATGCCCCGGGGGCCTTTACCGGGGCCCAGCGTGGCGGTAAACCGGGGCTGATGGAACTGGCCAACCAAGGCACCGTATTCCTCGATGAAATCGGCGAAATGTCACCCTATCTGCAAGCCAAATTGCTGCGTTTTCTCAACGATGGCAGCTTCCGCCGCGTCGGTGGTGATCGGGAAGTAAGGGTCAATGTGCGCATTCTCAGCGCCACCCACCGCGATCTGGAAAAAATGGTCAGCGAAGGCACCTTCCGTGAAGACCTGTTCTACCGCCTCAACGTCCTCAATCTGGAGGTTCCGCCGTTGCGCGAGCGCGGTCAGGACATTCTGTTACTGGCCCGATACTTCATGGAACAGGCGTGCGCACAGATTCAGCGTCCGGTCTGCAGGCTCGCACCCGGCACCTACCCTGCCCTGCTCGGCAACCGCTGGCCAGGCAACGTGCGGCAATTGCAAAACGTGATTTTTCGCGCGGCCGCCATCTGCGAACACACTCAAGTGGATATAGGCGACCTGGATATCGCTGGCACCGCCGTGGCGCGTCAGAACGACAGCTCGATCGACAGTCTCGAACATGCCGTCGAAACCTTTGAGCGCAATCTGCTGGAAAAGCTCTATGCGGACTACCCTTCCACCCGCCAACTGGCCAATCGCCTGCATACCTCGCACACCGCAATCGCTCATCGCCTGCGAAAATATGGAATTCCCGACAAGCGTTAGTCGATTAGCGTCATTTATCGAAAATATATTCCGAGAAGTTTCATTTAATAACTAATCTGCCGATAACGATCTGGTATTGTCCATGAACCTCTTATCATCCATTTGAATGGATGTCCGTAGTGTGATTACGGCCGTAATGGCATAAAGGTCAGGTAGTACCGGGAAGTCATATGCCAACCTCGCCAGTGGACCGCCCGCTCGTCGATGCCCAGTCTCGCGCTGAAAAAATCGTCGAATCCCGCCGCCAGAAAATCCTCCTCAAGACTGGTGCACTGCAGGATGCCATTTTCAACAGCGCCTATTTCTCCAGCATCGCAACAGACGAACACGGCGTTATCCAGATATTCAATGTCGGCGCCGAACGCATGCTCGGTTATCACTCCGAGGACGTTGTCGACAAAATCACACCTGCCGACATCTCCGACCCCGCCGAGCTCATCATCCGCGCAGCAGCCCTCAGCCATGAACTCAACACGCCCATCACACCGGGCTTCGAGGCTCTGGTGTTCAAGGCTTCGCGTGGCATCGAAGACATCTACGAACTCACCTACATCCGCAAGGATGGCAGCCGCCTGTCGGCCATGGTCTCGGTCACATCGCTGCGCGACAGCGCCGAAACCATCATCGGTTATCTGCTGATCGGCACCGACAACACTGCGCGCAAACAGGAAGAAGAAGCTCAGGCATTGCTGGATCAGCGCTTGCGGGACCAACAGTTCTATACCCGCTCGCTGATCGAATCGAACATCGATGCGCTGATGATGACCGACCCGCAAGGCATCATTTCCGACGTCAACAAGCAGATGATGGCGCTGACCGGACGCACCCGCGACGAATTGATCGGTGCGCCCTGCAAAAACTTCTTCACCGACCCGGCGAGTGCCGATGCCGCGATCAAGCGCGTGCTCAGCGAGCACAAGGTCAGTGACTACGAACTTACCGTGCGGGCCTATGACGGCACTGAAACCGTGGTGTCCTACAACGCTGCCACCTTTCACGACCGTGACCGCAAGCTCAAGGGTGTCTTCGCCGCAGCCCGCGACGTGACCGAGCGCAAGCGTTTCGAGCGAACACTGGAAGAAAAGAATATCGAGCTGGAACACGCCAGCCACATGAAGTCCGAGTTTCTTGCCACCATGTCGCACGAACTGCGCACGCCGCTGAACGCCGTGATCGGTTTTTCCGAGGCACTCAGGGACGGCATGGTCGGCGACATGACCGATGCCCAGCGACGCTACATAGGCGATATCTTCAATAGCGGCCAGCATCTGTTGTCACTGATCAATGACATCCTCGACCTGTCCAAGGTCGAGGCCGGCATGATGACGCTGGAGCTCGAATCGGTGGATCTGGACGAACTGCTCGGCAACAGCCTGCTGATCGTTCGCGAGCAAGCCGCACTGCAACATATCCAGCTGAAGCTGGAAACAGAGGCCGACTTCGGCGTGCTTGAGCTCGACCGGCGCAAGACCAAACAGATCGTCTACAACCTGCTGGCCAACGCCGTGAAATTCAGCGAGCCCGGTGGCTGGGTGACACTGGCGGTGCGTCTGGTGCCGCTTGCTCAGGCAGGCCTTATCGACGGTGACTGGCCGACATACGGACTTGCGCTTCCCTCCAGCGACTGTGAGCAGTTTCTGGAACTGAGTGTCAGCGACACCGGAATCGGCATCGCCCAAAGCGACATGAACAAGCTGTTCAAGGCGTTCAGCCAGATCGACAGCGGCCTGGCACGCAAATTCGAAGGCACCGGACTGGGCCTGGCGATGGTCAAGCAGCTCGCCGAACTTCACGGCGGCTGCGTCGCAGTGGCCAGCGTGAAAGACCTCGGCGCACGCTTCGTTGTGTGGCTGCCCATCCGCTCACCTGAATCAGCGGAGGCACGATGGCCCAGATCCTGATCATTGAAGACAACGCGGCGAATATGCGTCTGGCAGAGCTGTTGCTGACCAGCGCCGGGCACGCTGTGCTGTCGGCCGTCGATGCCGAAAGCGGCCTGAAACTGGCTCGCGAGCGCCAGCCCGACCTGATCCTGATGGACATCCATCTGCCGGAAATGGACGGCCTGACCGCCACGTCGCTATTGAAGAAAGACGCCGGCACAGCCGCGATCCCGGTGATCGCACTGACCGCGATGGCCATGAAGGAAGACAAGGAGAAGATCCGCCTGGCGGGCTGCAACGCTTATGTTATCAAGCCGTTGCGCTACAAGGAGTTGTACCGGGTCATCGACACCCTGCTGGAAAAAAATCTGCCTCAACAGTCCATTACCTGAGCATTCGATATGACCCAGAGCGCCGCGACCATCCTGATTATCGATGACGACGTCCATGTCCGGGACCTGCTGGAGGTGCTCTTGCAGAACCAGGGTTATCGGACACTGACGGCGGAATCAGGCGAGCTGGCGCTGGCCATGGTCAAACAACAGGCACCCGACCTGATCCTGCTCGATATCATGATGCCGGGCATGGACGGCTATGAAGTCGCCACCCAGCTCAAGGCCGAAAAGGGCACCGCCAATATACCGATCATCATGCTCTCGGCTCTCGACGAGCAGAGTGCCCGCCTTTCAGGACTGGAGGCCGGGGCCGAGGAATACCTCAACAAGCCTGTGGACAGCGCCGAACTGTGGCTGCGTGTGCGTAATCTGCTGCGCCTCAAGTCCTTTGGCGACTACCTGAAAAGCCACAGCCTGATCCTCGAAGACCAATTGCAGCAGCGCACCATCGATCTCGAGCGCTTTCGCACGGTGATGGACGCTTCCGAAGACGCGATTTTCCTGATCAACCGCAACACCATGAGCCTGATCGAATTCAACCGCCGCGCCTGCCAGTTGCTCGGCTACACCGCTGAGGAACTGTCACACAAGACGCCTGCCGAACTGGGCGAAACATCCATGGAGCAGCTTGAGGTCGTGTACGACCAGATCATTGCCGGCAAAGGCCCCAGCGAGCCACTGGAAACCCAGATTCGCGACAAGAGTGGCCGGGATGTCGAGGTCGAAATCCATCGCCAGGCGTACCGCACCGGCGAGGACTGGGTCATCGTCGGTATCGTGCGCGACATCACCCGGCGCAAGGAAAGCGACCAACGCCTGCTGACCATGGCCCACTACGACACGCTGACAGGCCTGCCCAACCGGGACCTGTTTTTTACCAGCCTGCAAATGGGCATGACCCAGGCGGCCATCAGTCGCTGGAAGCTGGCGGCCCTGACGGTCAATATCGACGGTTTCAAGAACATCAACGAAACCTGGGGGCATGTGCTGGGCGATGAGGTGCTGCTGGAAGTCAGCCGCCGACTGTCGAACTGCCTGAATGCCAGCGACACCCTTGGCCGCGTGGACGGCGATCAGTTCGCCCTGATTCTGATGCTTCGTCCCGGCCAGGCGGATACCCGGCAAACGCTCGAGCGCATCCGCAACGCATTGCGAGCGCCCTTCCACATAGAAGGCCAGAGCCTGGTCATGACCGCCAGCATCGGTATTGCGCTGTACCCGGAGGACGGCGAAGACTCACGCGAGCTGATCAGACACGCCTACACCGCCATGAACAGCGCCCGAAAAATCGGCCCGGACAACTACCGGTTCTATACGCCGCAGATGAACGCCGATGTTTCGGCACGCCTGGACCTTGAGGCTGCCCTGCGCGAAGCCGTGCGTAATCAGTCCTTCGAAATCGTCTACCAACCCAAGCTGGACCTGAACAACGACCGCATATGCGGGCTTGAGGCGCTGTTGCGCTGGCCACGCCCAGGCCATCCAGGCGTTTCGCCCGCTGTATTCGTTCCGGTGCTGGAAAGCCTCGGCCTGATCGGTGAAGTCGGCAACTGGGTGGTCGACAGCGTCTGCGCGCAGATCGCGCGCTGGCAACGCTCCGGGCTGGGCTTGTTTCAGGTAGCGGTCAACATTTCGGGGCAACAGATTTCCAGCAGCAGCCTGGTTGCCGACATTCGTCAGGCCCTCGAAAAACACAATGTTGCGCCGCAGTGGCTTGAGGTCGAACTGACAGAAAGTTCGCTGATGGAAAATACCACGCACACCATCGCCACCCTGGGAGCGCTGCGGGCCAATCGCGTGAGTATTTCCATCGATGACTTCGGCACCGGCTATTCAAGCCTGGCGTACCTGCGCCGCTTTCCTATCGACAAGCTTAAAATCGACATCGCGTTCATTCGTGAAGTGACCAGCAATCCACAGGACGCGGCCATTGCCAGAGCCATCATCGAGCTGGCTCACAGCCTCGACCTGCAGGTGATCGCCGAGGGTGTGGAAACCCCGGAACAACTGGCGTTCCTGAGGGAAAACCACTGCGATCAAATCCAGGGTTATCTGATCAGCAAGCCGCTGCCGCTTGAAGAGCTCGAAACGTTTTTGTGCTCACCGGAAAAGAAAGCCGCGTCAGGTAAAGGGTGACGCGCGACTGATGCGTTCAGCCTGCTTGATAACGATGACCACTGCGGGATGGACGCGCTCACTGCAACCCATTCGTAACGAAAACGTTCCACTGTAACGATTTCACTCCAAAACACCTCATTCCGTGCGTATCAAGGCCTTGATCAGTCAGGTATTTTCAAATACCTGACGACTGTAGCGTTTTCGCTACACCCAAGATCTAAAGGCTCAGTTAAAAAACATACAACCCTTTGATTTAATTAAAAAAACAAAACATGGCCGCTAAATTGCTAAGTCATAGCTCATATTGTTCGCGTGCTGCGCGAGCCCTGTTCTCCTAGGAGTTTGTATGAGCGATTTGCGATTCACCGTTGACCATGAATGGCTGCGTGCCGAAACCGACGGCAGCGTGACGGTCGGCATTACGCCCTATGCGCAGGAATCGCTGGGCGACGTAGTCTTCGTGCAGCTCCCGGAATTACAGGCCTACACTCAACACGCTGAAGTGTCAGTGGTGGAATCGGTGAAAGCGGCCAGCAGCATCAACATGCCGCTGGACGGTGAAGTCGTCGAGGTCAATTCCGCCCTCGACGCCACACCGGAGCTGGTCAATGAAGATGCCCTCGGTGCGGGCTGGTTCTTCCGCTTCGTTCCACAAGATGCCAACGCCATTCACGGCCTGCTGGATCAGGACGCCTACGACCGCCTGATCAAAGCCAACGCCGAAGCCTGAGGAGCACGCCATGACTGACCGTATTGAACTGACCACTGCCAACGAATTCATCGCCCGTCACATTGGCCCCCGGGCGGCCGATGAGCAGGCCATGCTGCAAACACTGGGTTTCGATTCCATCGATGCGCTGAGCGAAAGCGTCATTCCGGAAAGCATCAAGGGCACCAGCGTTTTGAACCTGCCTGCCGGGCAGAGCGAAGCTGATGCGCTGGCCTCCATCAAGGCCATCGCCAGCAAGAATCAGCTGTTCAAGACCTACATCGGCCAGGGTTACTACAACACCCACACGCCAGCACCGATCCTGCGCAACCTGCTGGAAAACCCGGCCTGGTACACCGCCTACACGCCCTATCAGCCAGAAATTTCCCAAGGCCGCCTGGAGTCACTGCTCAATTTCCAGACACTGATCAGCGACCTCACCGGCCTGCCGATTGCCAACGCCTCTCTGCTCGACGAAGCCACCGCGGCCGCCGAGGCAATGACCTTTTGCAAACGCTTGAGCAAAAACAAGGCTAGCCAACAGTTTTTCGCGTCCAGCCACTGCCACCCGCAGACCCTCGACGTGCTGCGTACCCGCGCCGAGCCGCTGGGCATCACCGTGGTCGTAGCCGACGAGCACGAGCTGGGCGATGTCAGCGATTACTTCGGCGCGCTGCTGCAATACCCGGCCAGCAATGGTGACGTATTCGATTACCGCGAGCTGGTCGAGCGCTTCCACGCGGCCAATGCACTGGTCGCCGTGGCTGCCGACCTGCTGGCCCTCACCCTGCTGACCCCGCCAGGCGAATTCGGCGCTGACGTGGCAATCGGGAGCGCGCAACGCTTCGGCGTGCCGCTGGGCTTCGGTGGCCCGCATGCGGCCTACTTCTCGACCCGCGATGCCTTCAAACGTGACATGCCCGGCCGTCTGGTCGGCGTGTCGGTAGACCGTCACGGCAAGCAGGCCCTGCGTCTGGCCATGCAGACCCGCGAACAGCATATTCGTCGCGAGAAGGCCACCAGCAACATCTGCACCGCGCAGGTGCTGCTGGCCAACATCGCCAGCATGTACGCGGTCTATCATGGTCCGCGCGGCCTGACACAGATCGCCAATCGCGTTCACCACCTGACCGCAATTCTGGCTGAAGGCCTGAGCAGCCTGGGCCTGAAGGCCGAGCAGGCATTTTTCTTCGACAGCCTGACCCTGCACACCGGCGGCAGAACCGCTGCACTGCATGCCGCCGCACGCGCCAGGCACATCAACCTGCGCGAAATCGATGACCAGCGTCTGGGTCTGTCGCTGGACGAAACCACCTCGCAGTCGGCCGTCGAAACCCTGTGGGCAATCTTCGCCAGCGAAGGCCAGAGCCTGCCGGACTTCGCCGCATTGGCAGACAGCGTGCAATCGCGTCTGCCGGCCGGGCTGTTGCGTCAGTCAGCGATCCTCAGCCACCCGGTGTTCAACCGCTATCACTCGGAAACCGAGCTGATGCGCTACCTGCGCAAACTGGCCGACAAGGACCTGGCGCTGGA
>Ga0182231_1000037_pt1 | contig 43238 bp, 33 predicted proteins | sample G6R1MG_29_FD_129667 | JGI IMG/M metagenome (GOLD analysis project Ga0182231, IMG submission 129667) | Miscanthus phyllosphere microbial communities from Michigan, USA - G6R2_NF_07NOV2016_LD1 MG | ecosystem: Host-associated > Plants > Phyllosphere > Phylloplane/Leaf | place: USA: Michigan...
CCCCCTCGTGCCCGTGGTCTACCGGATCAACATGCGCGACCCCAACAGCCTGTTCCTCACCCAGGCCTTCCGCATGCGCAACCGCGACCTCGTCTACGTCTCCAACGCCCCCTTCACCGAGGTCCAGAAGGTGCTCTCGGTCTTCTCCACCGTCACCGCCCCCGTCGCCGCAGGCGCGTCCCTGTACGCCACCGCCCGCTGAGCGAACGGCACAACGCACAGCAAAACGGGCCCTCGCGGGCCCGTTTTTCGTTTGTCCGTGCCGGTGGGCCTACGGCTTGCCGCGCTTCGACATGAGTTGCTCGATGAGCGAGCCGCCCTTCTCGATCTCGTGAAGTTCCTCGGCCACCGCGTCCACGGTCTCGCGGATCTGCTCGGGCGTGTGCTCGGAGGTGATGAAGAAGCGCAGGCGCGAGGCGCGCTCGGGCACGGCCGGGTGGATGATCGGCTGCACGTTGATGCCGCGCTTGAACAGGCGGTCCGACAGGGTCACCGACTTCAGCGAGTCGCCGACGATGACTGGAATCACCGCGAGCCCCAGGCTCGTGCCCGTGTCGAGGCCGTGCTTCTTGGCGCAGGCAAGGAACAGGTTGCCGTTCTGGCGCAGGCGCTCCACCCGGTGCGGCTCGGCATGCATGATCGCGAGCGCCGTCTCGGCGGCGGCGGCCAGCGGCGGGGACAGGCCGACGCTGTAGATGAAGCCGCCGGCCGTGCACTTGAGGTACTCGATGAGTGCGGCCGGACCCGCGATGTAGCCGCCGCAGGTGGAGAGCGTCTTCGAGAGCGTCCCCATCCAGATGTCGACCCCGTGCGGATCGACGTCGCAATGCTCGGCGAGGCCGATGCCGGTGCGCCCGAGCACCCCGAGGCCGTGGGCGTCGTCGACCATCAGCCAGGCGTCGTAGCGCTGCTTCAGGGCGACGAGGGCGGCGAGATCCGGCGCGTCGCCGTCCATGCTGTAGAGGCCCTCGACCACGATGAGGGCGCGGCGGTGCTCGTGCCGGGTGGCGCCGAGCAGCGTCTCCAGGGCGTCGAGGTCGTTGTGCGCGAACGAGCGGCGCTGGGCGCCCGAGAGCTGCGCCCCCGTGACGATGCTGTTGTGGGAGAGCGCGTCGTGAAAGATCACGTCGCCCGGCTCCATCAGGGCGCCGAGGGTGGTGACGTTGGTGGCGTGCCCGCTCACCATCACCACGCAGGCCTCCGTGTCGTAGTGGTCGGCGAGCGCCTTCTCGAGGGAGAGGTGGCCCGGGCGCTCGCCCGCCACGATGCGGCTCGCCGAGGCCGAGGTGCCGAACTCCTCGATGGCCTTGGCGGCGGCGGCGTTCACGTCCGGATGGCCGTTGAGGCCGAGGTAGTCGTAGGACGAGAAGTTGATGAAGCTCTTGCCGGCGATGCGGGTGTTGGCGCCGGCCTTGGTGTCGTGGACCCGGAAGAACGGGTTGCCGAGGCCGATGAGGTCGGCGGCCGAGCGCTGCAGGCGCAGCTCGCGGTAGCCCGGCAGGGTCTCGAAGTTCTGCACCGAGGGGTCGCCCGCCGGGCGCGCGGGCGCCCGCACGGGGGCCGGCCGGTTGGCGTTGCGGCCGAGGCGGTTCGTCACGAAGCCCGCGAGCGCCGCGCGCCCGCCGTCCGGTCTGGCGGGTTTGGTCACGGCAGGATTTCCTTGATGACGAGGCTGTTCTCTTCGACCAGCGCATGGAAGGGTTCGAGGGTCCGGACATCCACGCCTTCGCTGGCGTGGCGCTGGGCCAGACTCATCACGGCGGCGGCGGCCTCGTCCACGGGAGCCGAGATCGACTGGATCAGCGTCTCGGTGAGCTCGTTGACCGTCAGCCCCGACGAGATGCCCGAGGGCGGCGCGTCGAGGGCGAAGCGCTCCTGCAGGCTGGCGCCGAGTTCGACGCCCATGAGGGAATCGAGGCCGATCTCGGAGAGGTGGCGCACGCGGCTGATGTCGTCCTTCGGCAGACGCAGGATGCGGGCGATGTCCTCGACGATGGCGTCGGCCACCGTCTTGCGCACCGTGTCGATGTCCTGGGTCTTGAGCAGCGTCCCGATATTGATGGCCGCCACGGTGCCGGCTTCCATCTGCTGGTCCGAGCCGAGTTCGGCGTAGCTCGGGCTCTTCATGGTGGCGAGGCGCTCGCGCGCCTTGCCCCAGTGCATCGACGCGATGGCCACGACCGCGTCGTCGGTGCTGCTGCCCTGGCCCTGCAGGGCGTCGGCCATGAGGTCGAGGCAGTGGCGGGCGTCCATGGGCGTGACGCCGACGCGGCCGGCCAGGGTCTCCATCACGGCGCGGTTGCGGGCGAGCACGCCCACATCGCCGATGGCGCCCCAGGCGACGGCGAGCGCCGGCAGGCCGGCCTTCCGCCGGCGCCGGGCGAGGCCCTCCATGAAGCCGTTGGCGGCGACGTAGGAGCCCTGTCCGGGATTGCCGATGAAGGTCGTGGCCGAGGAGAACAGCACGAAATAATCGAGTTTCCGCGAGCGCGTCGCCGCGTCGAGGTGTTCGGCGCCGATGACCTTCGGGCGGATGACCGCGTCGAGGGCCGCCGCGTCGATGTTGGCGATGAGGCCGTCCTGCAGCACCATGGCGCCGTGGATCACGCCGGCGAGTCGTCTTCCGCCGCGCTCCACCTCGCCCAGGAGGGCATCCACCGCCTTGCGGCTGGTGATGTCGCAGGCCTTGGCCTGGACCTCGACGCCGCGCGCGGTCAGTTCGGCCACGAGGGCCTTGGCCTCCTCGCTCTCGGCGCCCTTGCGGCCGACGAGCACGATGCGCCGGGCGCCCCGGTCGGCGAGCCAGCGCGCGGTCTCCAGGCCGAAGCCGCCGAGCCCGCCGGTGACGAGGTGGACGCCCTCGGGCGCGATGGCGAATTCGGAGGTCGGCGCCATCATCACGCTGCCGGGCTTCGGCGGCGCGATGACGATCTTCCCCACGTGTCCGGACTGCTGCATGAGCCGGAACGCGTCGGAGACCTCGTCCGCCGTGAAGGGCTGGTACGGCAGGGGCTTCAGGCCACCCTCGGTGAACAGGGCCATGACCTCGCGGAAGAGGCGCGCCCCGTCCTCGCCCTGGTGCTGGAGCACCTGATCGAGGTCGACGCCGAAGTAGGACAGGTTCCGGCGGAACGGGCGCAGGCCGATATGGGTGTTGGCGACGTAGTCGCGCTTACCCAGCTCGATGAAGCGGCCGAACGGCTTGAGGCAGTTGAGGCTGCGCTCCATGGCCTCGCCGAACAGGCTGTTGAGCACCACGCCGACGCCGTCGCCGGTGATGCGGCGGACGTCGTCGACGAAGGCGAGGGACCGCGAGTCGAGGACGTGCTCGGCGCCGAGCGCCTTCACCAGGGCGCGCTTCTCCCGCGACCCGGCGGTGGCGATGACGCGCGCGCCCTTGAGCTTGGCGATCTGCAGGGCCGCGAGGCCGACGCCGCCGGCGCCGCCATGGACGAGGACCCACTCGCCGCGCCGCAGGCGGGCGCAGCTCACGAGGCCGTAATAGGCCGTGAGGAAGGCCACCGGCACGGTGGCGGCGGCCTGCGCGTCGAGGCCGGGGGGGCTCGGCGCCACCACGAGTTCGGGCACCACGATGTGGGTCGAGAAGCCCGACTGCGCGAAGGCGACGACGCGGTCGCCGACCTTGAAGGCACTCACGCCGCTGCCGACGGACAGGACCCGGCCGGCCACCTCGAGGCCGAGGCGCGGACCGGCGAAGCCGTCCTCGAGGATCTCCTCCGGGAGCATGGAGAGCGCCCACAGGACATCGCGGAAGTTGAGGCCCGTGGCCTCGACGGCGATCTCGACCTCGCCGCGTCCCGGCGCCCGGCGCTCGGCCGGGCCCCAGGCCATCTCGTTGAGGCCGCCGGTGTTGCTGCGCTCCAGGCGGGCGGCGGGGGCCGGCACCGCGTCGGCGGCGGGCCGGCGGGCGATCTGGCCCGGCGCGAACCGGATCACCCGGGTCTGGTCGGAATCGAGGACGATCTCGGTCTCGGCCGTGCCCGACAGGATGAGGTCGCGCAGGCGTTCGGCGGCGAGCTTGGTGGTGAGGGCGTCGGTGAGATCGATGCGGCGCACGTCGAGGCTGGCGACCTCGTTGGCGAGCGTCCGGGTGAAGGCCCAGACGCCGGCCTCGACAGAGCCGTTGGCGTCGCCGTCGTCCCGGGTCGCGCCGGGGCAGACCACCCAGAGGCGGGTCTGGCGGCTGCCGAGATGCTCGACGCAGCGCTTCAGGCTGAGGCAGCGGTCGCGCAGGCGGTCCGAGGCCGGGCCTTCCGTGTTGAAGGCGCCGGCGAGGAACACCACCGTGTCGGGGGTCTCGCGCTCGAGTTCGAGGAGCGACTGCTCGGAATCGAGGATGATGGAGACGTGGACGCCGCCCGCGACCAGCAGGGTCGCCAGCGACGAGGCGGTCTCGGCCGCGTAGGCGTCGTGCGAGCCGATGACGAAGGCGAAGGTCTGGCCGGCGGCCGGACGGGCGCGCACGGGCGCCTCGGCGATGAACAGGAGGTCGTCGCCGTTGTCCGAGACCGCGCGGTCGACGGCGATCCGGACGAGGCCGGTGTCGCTGAGCGAGCGCTGCCAGCCGGTGATGTCGTCGAGCCGCCCCATGGGCATGTCGCCGGTGACGTCGAACCAGTCCGGCGTCAGGCCGAACACGAGGTCGCGGAACAGGGAGGCGCCGGGCTCGACGGCGATGAGGAACCCGCCGGTGGCGAGGGCATCGGCCACCCCCTGCAGGACGCCGCGCTCGGCACGGTGGAGCACGTCGCTGGCCAGGATCGCGTCGAAGCCGCCGGGGGTGAGTTCGGCCGCGTCCTCGATGATCGTGACGCCGCGGGGCAGGGCGAGGCGGGCGCGCTCGGCCAGACGCCGGTCGGCCTCGAACACCGAGAGCTGCGCCTCGATGCCGTCCGCGAAGGCGGCGGCCTGGGCCGACAGGGGCCCGAAGCCGACCTGGAGCACGCGGAGCGCACGGTCGCGGGGCAGGGCGGCGGCTCCCGATTCGACGATCCGGGCAATGACGTCGGCCGAGGCCCGGGCGGTGGCGCTGCGCAGGATGAAGGCGTCCAGCGCGTTCTGCGACAGGGTCGGGGCGTGGACGAGGTCGCCGGCGAGCAAGCGCTCCACCACGGCGCCGATATCGGCGGTGAGCACGAGCTCGGCCGAGAGATCGGGATGATCGGCGGCGATCCAGCGCATGATCTCGTCGGGCGCCGGCAGGGTCACGTCCTTGCGCAGGGTCCAGCGCGTCCCGTCGAGGGTGGCGAGGCCGCTGCTCTCCAGGGCGAAGAGGGCGTTCAAGAGCCAGGGGCGCATGGCCTCGGGCACGCGCTCGTCGATGGCGACGGTGCCGGAGCGCTGGAGGCCCTCCGCCAGGCGGTAGGCCATGGAGGTGGCCCAGCCTTCCAGCAGCAGGTGGCCGGGGGCGAGCGGCGCCTCGGGCGCGGCGAAGGCCGCCTTGGCCTGGGGCCGCACGGCGTCGGCGATGCGCTGGCGCCGGTCGAGGGGGATGGCGGTGGGTTCGGTGGCGCGCTCGGGGCGCTGGGCGATGGCGTAGGCGGCCAGCTCGTTGGTGTTCTTGTTGCGCAGGGCCTGGAAGCGGCCCTCGCGCAGGGTGGCGATGACCTCGCCCGCCGCGTCCACGAGGGTGAAGTCGGCCAGGATGCTGCGCTCGTTGGCGCGGCGGGTGCGGATCATCGCCCGGGCGATGACGGCGCCGGGCCTGACGAGGCGGATCTCGCCGAAGCGCACGGGCACGTAGGCCTTGGTCGAGCCCTCGCCCATGAGCCCGGCGAACAGCAGGATCAGGCCGTGGAAGCACGAATCGAGGCGCGCCGGCACGAGGCCGAACCGCGCGTCGGCCTCGGCCGGCACGAGGTCGGAGACGATGGTGGTCTCGTCGAGGCGCGCCGACAGGGCGACCTGACGGAAGCTTGGGCCGAAGCCGAGGCCGGAGGCGGCGGCGATGCGGTAGAGGGCCTCGCCATCGACGGCCTGCTCGCCGGGCTCCGGGATGTCCTGGCGCGCGGGGGCGGAGAAGCTGCCGTCGACGATCTTGGCCGCCGCGTGGAGCTGCCAGGCGGCCTGGGTCAGGCGCGGCCGGCTCAGGATCTGGATGCCGTTGCCGGACCCCGCGACCCGGACCATGACCTCGCGCAGGGATTCCTCGCCGAACACCATCGGCGACTGGATCTCGAACTCGGCGAGCACGACGGTGTCGCTGCGCATGACCTCGCGGGCGACTCCCAGGGCCATCTCGATGAAGGCCGCGCCCGGCAGGATCGCCTGCCCGTCGATGCGGTGGTCGTCGAGTTCCGGCACCGTGGCGATGTCGACGTGGCCGTGCCATTCGAGGCCGTCCACGGTGACGCGCGCGCCGTAGAGCGGGTGGTAGGCCCGCGGCGTGGTGGCGCCGACGCCCTCGGAGGTCTCGGCCAGACGGAACGAGCGGCGCTGCCAGGGATAGAGCGGCAGGGACACGTCGCCCTTCGGGTTCTGCCCGAACACCGTGGTCTCGTCGACGACGGCGCCCTGCACGAGGGCGGCCGCCACGGTCCGGGCGATGGGGTCGCCGCCCGCCTGCTTGCGGTGGAGGACGCCGATGGTGGCGTTCTCGATTCCCAGCGGCTCGATGGCGTCGCCGATATGCGACAGCAGGGTGGCGCGGGGGCCGACCTCGACGAAGACGCGGGCCCCCTGGCGGGTGGCTTCTTGCACGGCCTGGGCGAAGCGCACGGGCTCGCGGATGTTGCGCCACCAGTACCCGGCCCCGAACGCGGAGCCCGCCAGCACCGTGCCGGTGACCGTGGAGACCATGGCGGTGGTGCCGGCATGGGGTTCGAGCCCGGCGAGATCGCGCAGGAGCGGCTTCTCGGTCGGGTTCATCAACCGGCCGTGGAAGGGGTATTCGAGGTCGAGCTTGCGGCCCCGGCGGCGCTTGCGCGCGAGCGCCTTCATGGCCGCGTCGATGTCCTCCACCGGCCCCGCCACCGTAATGGCCTTGGGGCTGTTGTAGGCGGCGATGTCGAGGCTCGGATAGTCGGCCAGGAACAGTTCGATCTCGTCGGCCGGGGCCAGCAGCACCGCCATGGTGCCGAGACCGCGCGTCGACTCCTGGTGCTGGCTGCGGAAGAAGATCACCTTCACGGCCTGCTCGAGGGTGAGGATGCCGGCGGCTTCCGCCGCCGCGATCTCGCCGACGCTGTGGCCGAGCACGTATTTCGGGTGGAGGCCGCGCGCCCGGAGCGCCGTGGTCGAGGCGCTGGAGATGGCGAAGATCAGGGGCTGGGAGACCCGGGTGAGGACGAGGCGCGCGTCGAGGTCCTCGGCGAACAGGGCCTCCTTGAGGGACCAGTCCGAGAGCTTCAGGAACAGTCCGTCGATGCGGTCGAAGGCGGCGCGGAAGACCGCGTTCTCCTCGTACGCCTCGCGGCCCATGCCGGCCCACTGGCTGCCGTTGCCCGAGTAGACGAAGGCGACCTCGGCCGAGCGGTCGACGGCGGTGCCGACGAGCGCCGCCTCCGTGTCCTCGGCCTCGCCGACGGCGCGCAGGACGGTGGGCAGGTCGGCGTCGAGGGACACGGCGAGGCGCGACGACAGGCGCTCGCGGCGATGCGCGGCGGCGGCGGCGATGCGGGCGACCTCGGCCGGGGCGGCGCCGTCGAAGCGCTCGGCGTAGTCGAGGGCGAGCTCGTTGAGGGCCGCGCGGCTCTGGGCCGACAGCAGCAGGATCTCGGGGGAACCCTTGGTCTCCGCGCGGGTGGCCTCGGCCGTGGCGGCGACGCGCGCGCCGTCGGTGAGGACGATGTGGGCGTTGGTGCCGCCGAAGCCGAAGGAGTTGACGCCGGCGAAGCGCTCGGCGCTCCCGCGCGGGATGGCGAGGGGCTTGTTCAGCACCGTGAGGTTGAGGTCGCCGAACGGGATGTCGGGGTTGAGCTCGGCGGCGTGCAGGGAGGCGGGCACGAGATCGTGCTCGAGGGCCAGGCTCGCCTTGAGGAGGCCCGCCAGGCCCGAGACCGGCTCGGTGTGGCCGATGTTGCTCTTGATGGAGCCGATGGGCAGGGGCTCGCGGCGGGGCTTGCCCAGCTTGCCGCCGATGGCGCCGGCCTCGATGGGGTCGCCCACGGGGGTGCCGGTGCCGTGCGCCTCGACGAACACGACCTTGTCGAGGTCGATCTCGGCCTCGCGGTAGACCTGTTCCAGCAGCGCGCCCTGCGCGTAGCCGGAGGGCAGGGAGATGCCGGTGGTGCGCCCGTCCGAATTGACGCCGCTCGCCGCGATGACGCCCCGCACGGTGTTGCCGTCGCGGGCCGCCGCCTTTGCCGATTGCAGCACGAGGACGACGCCGCCTTCCGAGCGGACGTAGCCGTCGGCCTGGGCCGAGAACGCGGAGCACAGGCCGCGCCGCGACAGCATCTGGGCGTTGGAGAAGCAGATGAAGTTGAACGGGCTCGCCAGCAGGTTGACGCCGGCCACCACGGCCGTGTCGATCCGGCCGCTGGCGATGGCGGCCACCGCCGCGTCGAGGGCGACGAGGGAGGACGAACACGCCGTGTCGACGGTGAAGCTCGGCCCCTTCAGGTCGTAGATGTAGGAGATGCGGTTCGACAGGATCGAGAGGGTGTTGCCGGTCGCCGCGTAGGCGTCACCCGAGGCGGTGTCGAGGATGCGCAGGTTGCCGTAATCGAGGGACGAGGCGCCGACGAACACGCCGATCTGCGTGCCGGCGACCGCCGAGGGGCGCAGGCCCGCATCCTCCAAGGCTTCCCAGGTGAGTTCGAGGAGGAGCCGCTGCTGCGGATCCATCTGCTCGGCCTCGCGGGGCGAGATGCCGAACACGCCCGGATCGAACGACCAGATCTCGTCGAGGATGCCCGCCGACCAGGTGTAGCTCTTGCCGCGCTCCTGGGCGCGGGGATGCCCGAACCGGCTGAGCGACCAGCGATCCTCGGGGATCCGGCCGACCGCGCAGCGGGCTTCCGTCAGGAGCTGCCACAGGCCCTCGACGTTCGAGGCGCCGGGAAGGCGGCAGGCACGACCGATGATCGCGATGTCTGTACGTTGTGTCACGTTCGATTCGCACACGCTCTTGAACGGGGAACGAGACCGGCCTCGAAAACGGGCCGGGCAATCCGTCCGATCCTTAGTATGGCACCCTGGCGGTGTCCAACACGGGGGAGGGGGGACGGACGAGGCTTGGGGCGACGAACGGCGGTCGACGTCGCGCGTCGTCGTGGGGGACCCGCACGGCCCCGGTCGGAGACCGGTGGCGGCACCGGGACCCGAACGGATCAGGCATCACGGGTCGGCGGGCGCGACCCGGACGGCACCGGAACGGTCGCTGGGGCGCCGCGCATCCGGCCCGGAATCGACTGACGAGGAGAGGTCATGTGTTTCCCGGCTGCCTTCGTGGATCGGATCGGCACGCGTGATCCTTGAGACGCCCGTGATCCTTCGCGCGGGATGTCGGGGCGGCACCGTTCTCACGGTCGCGGGAGCGCTTATCATCCCGACTTCGAGCAATTCCAAGGCAACCGTGTCGCCGGGAGGACACACCCTAGCGGGGATCGCGGATCCGTCCGGCGCCGTCTCGTGGTGCGATGCCACAAATCGCGTCGAAATGCCACCGCACCGCAACGCCGTCCCCCGGCCGTGGGCCGGGCGGCGGGCTCCGGCCCCCGGTCTCACAGGCGAAAATGCGCCGCCGCGCGGGACAGGTTGGGATTGTAGTACGGATCGGCCCGCAATTGCGGCTCCCAGCGCGCCTGCATCACCCGCATCTCGGCCTCGAACCGGGCCCGCTTCTCGGGCGTGTCCTCGGGGCCGCGGCTCTTCGATTCGTGGTGGACGAGGCGGGCGTGCGGCGTCCAGACGTTGCGGTAGCCGGCCCGGCGCAGGCGCAGGCACAGATCGACGTCGTTGAAGGCGACGGCCAGATGCGCGGCGTCGAATCCGCCGACCTCGGCGAACGCCTCGGCCCGCACGGCGAGGCACGCCCCCGTGACGGCGGAGACTTCCTGGGTGAGCACCATGCGGGCGAAGTAGCCCGGTTCCTCCCCCGGCAGGCCGGGATGGCTGTGGCCGGCGACCCCGCCGATGCCGAGCACGATGCCGCCGTGCTGGAGGGTGCCGTCGGGATAGAGCAGCTTGGCCCCCACCGCCCCGACGCCCGGATCGAGGACGAAGGAGACCATCTCGGCGAGCCAGCCGGCCTCGACGACCTCGATGTCGTTGTTGAGGAACAGCAGCACCGTGCCGGTGGCGGCGGCGGCCCCCCGGTTCGACAGGTCCGAGAAGTTGAACGGGCCGGGTACCGGCAGCACCCGCAGGCGCGCCTCCCCGGCATGGGCCGCGAACAGGGCGTGGGTGGCGGCCTCCCGGCTGTCGTTGTCCACGACCACGACCTCGAGATCCGGGTAGTCCGTCGCCGTGAACAGGCCGCGCAGGACCACGCCCAGGAGTTCGGCCCGGTCGCGGGTCGGGATGATCACGGTGACGCGCGGAGCCGGACGGGGCAGGGGCCGCACCAGGCGGTTGAAGCCCAGGGGCCCGCGCTCCGCCCTCGCCCCGAAGGTGGCGGCCACCTCCGCGAGGGCGCGCAGGCGCGCGGATTCGGCCTGCGCCAGGGCCCGGTCGGAGAAGGTGCCGGAGCCCCCGGCGGCGCGCCAGTGATAGAGCACCTTCGGGATGTGGCGCACGCGCTCGGGCGCGAGGCCATGGGTGAGGCGCAGGAGCAGGTCGTGGTCCTGGCTGCCCTCGAAGCCGGGGCGCAGGCCGCCCAGCGCCCGCAGTTCGGCCGCCCGCACCACCGTGAGGTGGTTGATGTAGTTCTGCCCGTAGAGGAGTTCGCGGTCGAAGCCCGACTTGAAGTGCGGCTCGAACCGGCGCCCGCGTCCGTCGATCTTGTCCTCGTCGCTGTAGATCAGCACGAGGCCGGGATCGGCGCGGATGGCCGCCCCCACGTGGAACAGGGCGCCTTCGGCCAGCACGTCGTCGTGGTCGAGGAAGGCGACGTAGGCGCCGCGCGCCAGGGCGAGGGCGTCGTTGGTGGCGCGGGCGATGTGGCCGTTGGCGGCGCGCCGGGTCACCCGGATGCGCGGGTCCGCCGCCGCGTGGGCGGCGAGAATCCGGCCGATGGCGGGGTTCGCGGAGGCGTCGTCGACGACGCAGAGTTCCCAATGGGGCGAGATCTGCGCCCGGACCGAGCGCAGGGCCGCCTCCAGCACCGCGGGCGCCGGATCGTGGACCGGCATCAGGACGGAGATCAGGGGCGGGTCCGTCCAGGCGGCGGCCTCGGCCCGCAGGCGGCTCCGCTCGGGCCCGGCCAGGGTGTCGAAGCGGCGGATCCAGGCGCCGTAGCCGGTGCCCCGGCGCCGGCCGAGGGCGGTGGCGAGCAGGCCGCGCCCGCGGACCTTCAGGCCGAGGGCGCGCCACCCGGCGGCGCGGGCGGCGAGCCGGGGGTCGCGCAGGGCGGCCCGGGCGAGAAGGGCGAGGCGCCCGCGCCGGCGAATCGAGACGTCCGCGAGGGCGAAGGGCCGGCCGGGCGCCAGGGGCGAGAGAACGAGGGCGAGGACGCCCTCGGGCAGGCGCCCGGTCCAGGCGAAGCGATCGCCGCCGAGGGCCTCCTCCTGCAGGACCGCGCCCTGCCGGTCCGCCCGCAGGGCGGTGACGAGGAGCCGGGCGATCCCGCCGCCGCCGACGTCGCGGAAGCGGAGCGTCACCCATGCGCCGCCGAGGCCGGTCCCGGCCAGATCGAGGCGCAGGGCGCCGCCCTCGGCCGCGAAGGCCCGCGCGCCGCCAGGCAGGCGGGCCGTCGGCATCGCGTCCGGATCGCCCTCCATGCTCAGACGGTCCAGCCCTTGGCGACGGCGTCGCGCACGGCGTCCGCCATGGCGACGTCGAACACGAGCATGTCCTGCGCCGCCCGCAGGGCCCGCAGGCGCGCGGCGAGCGCCAGGACCGCCTCGGAGATCGGCTCGGGCTCGGGCACCACGGCCTCGATCCCGAGGCGGTCGAACACCGTGGTGGCGAAGGCCTCGTAGAACTCGCGGTGGCCGACGACGCCGACGCGGGCCAGGATCTCGATGGCCACGATGGAGTTGCCCGGGGTCATGCGGTCGTTGGGCAGCTTCGTGCCGAACTGGCGGGCCAGGGGATTGTAGAGCAGGTGATAGGCCCCTTCGGGCATCATCTTGAAGAAGCGCTTGAGGCTTTTGACGTCGTCGTAATCGTAGTCGCCGGCGAAATCCGCCGCCTCGGCGAGGCCGCCCAGGCGCCAGGCCTGGACGGGATCGGCGGCGACGGCGGCCCGCGCCTTCAGCCACAGCATCCGCGTCGCCATCTCGGTGTAGGGATCGTGGACGAGGGCCGTGGTGAGGAAGTCGTCGCTGGCGAAGAACCCTTCGTAGCGCGGCACGATGATGGCGCCGGACACGAAGGACGAGGCCAGCCACGGGCTCTCGAACAGCACCCGCAGCACCTCGTCCGACAGGCGCCCGACGCCGAGGTAGCTCTGCTGGAACCGGTCGAACAGGGCCGCGGGAATGCGCGTCTCCGGCAGGATGCTGGTGTCGACGAGGAGCACCTTGCCCGTCCGGAGCCCTTCCTGGCGGATGCGCCGGTAGACGAGGACGTTGGTGTCGGTGTCGTAGATCTCGACGCGCCGGGCTTCGGCGAGCCCCGGCACCTCCGCCGGCGTGAGCCGGAAGACGCATTGCCCGGTGGAGTGCCAGCCGTTGGCCCGGATGCCGTCGTCCGTGATCGTGGCCGGGAGCTCGGCCACCCGCCGTCCCTCCACGGCGACGAAGACGCGGCTGATCGCCAGGGGATTGTCCGGAACCACCCAGAACCTGATCTCATCGCCCAGGTCGTGATCGACGTAGAACCGCATTCCTCACCGTTGCTCGATGGCCGGGCGCCGGCCCGTCGGGGACGTCCGGCCCCGGCCCTTAGCGTACTTTCAGGACCGGCGCAGGAAAATGGATCGCGCCGCGGGATCGCGAGCCGCCTTTGCGCTTGCGCCCCCGAAAACCAGAAGCTATAGCCCCCCTCACCGGCGGCGAACGCCGCCGGTGAGGGCGCTTAGCTCAGCGGTAGAGCACTACCTTGACATGGTAGGGGTCACAGGTTCGAACCCTGTAGTGCCCACCATTCCACTGTCGGTACGGCGGGACTTGTCCTCCGTGAGACGGGATGGTGATGATCGTTCGCAGGTTCACCGGACCTGCACGGGGTGAGAGCCGGCCGTCGCCGGGACCACGCCCGAGACCGGCGATTTCCGCTTCGTGATCCGTCCGGCGCCCCAGGTGGTGCGCACGCGCCCATCGGCGGGACGACGCCCGGCGCGCATTTTCGACCAGATCTCGCGCTAGGTGCGCCGCACGCCGCTCCGTACGAGACCCGCCCCGGAGATCCGCTCCATGGTCCCCTTCCAAGCCAAGACGCACGTCGCGCGCAGCGATTGGGACGTCTACGCGAACGTCATCCACGCGCTGATGCTGCGCGACATGCGGACCCGGTTCGGCGCCTCGTACTGGGGTTACGTCGTGGTGGTTCTGTGGCCCGTGGCCCACATCTTCCTGATCGTGGCGCTGATGGCCTTCCGGGGATTGCCCTCGCCCCTGGGCGACAGCGTCATCCTGTTCATCTCGACCGGCGCGGTCCCGGCCCTCGTGTTCCAGTACACGTCGCGCGAGGCGATGAAGGCGATCGTGGCGAGCAAGCCGCTGACCTACTACCCGCAGGTCAAGCTCTTCGACCTGATCGTCGCCCGGTTCATCGTCGAGGCGGTGAAGGGCTTCACCGGCCTCATCCTGATCTTCTTCATCCTCGTCTGCTGCGGGGTCGATCCGATCCCCGACGAGCCGATCATGGCCATCGGCGGCTATTGCGCCGCCCTGCTCCTCGGCCTCGGCATCGGGGCGATCAACGTCGGGATCCTGTCGTTCTTTCCCGGATGGCAGATCGGATACATCCTCGTGACGATCACGTTCTACCTGACGTCCGGGGTGTACTTCCTGCCGCAATTCATGCCGCCGCAAATCTACGAGGTCATGAAGTGGAACCCGATGGTGCAGATCATCGAATGGGTCCGGCTCGGCTACTACACCCAGCTCGGCGTGGAGGTGGATTACCTCTACGTTCTGGGGATGGGCTTCGGAACCCTGACCCTCGGGCTCGTCATGGAGCGAACCCTGGTGCGCCGCCTGGCGTGAGCGCCGACGCGGGCGTCGACCCGTTTCCCCGGCGCGAAACGGAGCCCCGGCCCCGTTCGGGCCGGAGGCTCCCTGTCCGGGCGACGGACTCCCGTCGGACGCGCGCCTAGCGGGGACCGCCGCCGCGCCGCATGGCGATTTCCTGACCTTCCCGGTCCAGCGCCCCGGACGGGGGCGCGTTCTCGTTCGGCACCGACGCCATGCCCGCATGCGACGTCCGCGACGCCGGACGGTTGGCGGCCGGGTCGCCCGCCGCCCGCTTCAGGGCGAGGGCCCGGCGGGCGCCCGACACGGTCCGGTTGCGGGCGCCGGCGGACCGGCGCCGCTCGCTCTCCTTGCCGACCCGCTTCACGGCGGCGGCGAGCAACGCGGCCTTCTCCCGCGTCCCGGCATTGTCCGTCGCCGGCCGGGCCCCCGACGGCGCGGCCTTGCCCCGGACCTCACGGCGCTGCCGGCGGGCCACGTCGCGGGCCCGGTCGCGCCGTTCGCGCAACAGCCGCAGGAGTTCGGACAACCCGGCGTCGTCCACCGTATCGAGATCCGGCCGGCGGGACCGGCCGACGAGATCGCGTTCGCTCTGATCCAGCAGACGGGTTTCGTGACGGCGCGAGACGGACATGGTTCCTCCCGATGTTGATGAGATCGCCGCGACAACCGAGCCCGGCACGGGAAGTTGCCCCGCCGGAGGACCGCCCGTGCGGTCGAGCACATGGAGCGGGGCGTCCGGGGAAGCGCGCCGGGGCGGGGCCGGCACCACAGCGGCGCGCGAACGAAGAAGGGGCTGGCACATGGCCAACCCCTTGCAAACGATCCGAAAATTCGATGGTACCACCGCCCCGGCTCGAACGGGGGACCCCCAGATCCACAATCTGGTGCTCTAACCAACTGAGCTACGGCGGCACTGAGGGGGCTGTATCGCGAGCCGGAGCGCTTTTCAAGCGCCGGCTGCGCATCGGACCCGAGAGAATGTGTGGACGGGCGCGTGACGGGGCCCGGCGGTTCGCCGATCGGCGGCCGGACGCGGTCCGCCCGCCCGTGCCTCGCACCGCCCCCGATCACCGCCGGTTCTCGCCCCGGGCATGACGGCGCGACGGGCGTTTCGTGAGAGAGACGGAATCGGATCCGTTTCCCTCGATCGCCCCGTCGACAGGCCCCGATGACCGCACCCCGTTCCATCCTCGCCCGCCTGTTCGCCCAGGCTCCCATGCGCGCCCGTGCCGGGGTGCGCGGCAGCGAGATCGGCCTCGTCCTCCTGGCGGCGCTGGCCGGCTGCGTCGCGGGCGTGGCGGTGGCGGCCATGCAGGGAGCGACGCAGGCCCTGCGGGAGGGGCTCTACGGCCTCCCGCCCGGCATCCGTCTCAGCGCGAGCCACGACCTGCCGGCCCTCACCCTGCTCCTCGCGCCGGCGGTGGGCGGCCTCGTGGTCGGGCTCCTGGCCCATGCCGTCGCCCGGCGGCGGCGGCGCCCGCACGCCGTCGTCGATCCCATCGAGGCCAACGCCCTGCACGGGGGACGGATGTCCGTGCGCGGATCGGGGCTCGTCGCCGTGCAGAACATGATCTCGAACGGGTCGGGCGCCTCCGTCGGCCTCGAGGCCGGCTACACCCAGATCTGCGCCGGCCTCGCCGCCCGCCTCGGGCTGGCGTTCGAGCTGCGCCGGAGCGACCAGCGCACCCTCGTCGGTTGCGGCGCGGCCGCCGCCGTCGCGGCCGCCTTCGGCGCGCCGCTCACGGGGGCGTTCTACGCCTTCGAGCTCATCATCGGCACCTACTCCATCGCCACCCTCACGCCCGTGGTGGTGGCGGCGCTCTGCGGCAGCGTCGTCGCCCGCGCCCTGGTGAACCAGCCCGCCCTCGTCACCGTCGAGGGCCTCGACGCCCTCACCACCACGGCGATCACCGGCGCCGACACCCTGCCGGTCCTCGGCCTCGGCCTCGTCTCGGCCGGCCTCGGCATCCTCATCATGCGCGGCGTCACCCTGGTGGAGGCCGGCATCCGCGCCAGCCGGATACCCGTCGTGGCGGCCCCCGCCCTCGGCGGCCTGTGCGTCGGCGCCCTCGCGGTCGCGGTCTCGCCCCAGGTTCTGTCCGGCGGGCACGGGGCGCTGCACCTGCATCTCGGGGCGCACGGGGCGGGCCCGGGGCTCGGGGCCCTGGCGCTCCTGTTCGCCGCCAAGGCGGCGGCCTCGGCCCTCTCCATCGGTACGGGGTTTCGCGGCGGCCTGTTCTTCGCCTCCCTGTTCCTCGGGGCGCTCGCCGGCGAGATGTTTTCGGCGGCGGTGCCGGGCCTCGCCGCCTTCGCGCCGACGCCCCTCGCCTACGCGGTGATCGGCATGAGCGCGCTCGCCGTCGCGGTCGTCGGCGGGCCGCTCACCATGACGTTCCTGACGCTGGAGCTGACGGGGAGCTTTCCCATCACGGGCCTCGTCCTCGTGGCGGTGATCGCCTCCTCGCTCACCGTGCGCAAGACCTTCGGCTACTCCTTCGCCACCTGGCGCTTCCACCTGCGCGGCGAGAGCATCCGCAGCGCCCACGATGTCGGCTGGATCCGCACCCTGACCGTGGACACCCTGATGCGGCGCGAGGTGGCCACCGTGCCCGTCGGCCTGCCGCTGGCGGCGTTCCTCGCCGACCATCCCCTCGGCTCGCCCTCGCGGGTCGTGGCCGTGGACGGTGCCGGGCGCTACGCCGGCATCGTCCGGGTGCCGGAGGCCCATGCCGCCGCCCGCGCGGCCGACGGCCCGGCGCCACGCCTCGCCGACCTCCTGCGCCACACCGACGACGTCCTGACGCCCGACATGAACGCCAAGACAGCGGCCGCCGCCTTCGACCGCACGGAGAGCGAGGCGCTGGCCGTGGTCGACGACGCCAACACCCGCCGGGTGGTGGGCCTCCTCACCGAGAGCCACACCCTCAAGCGCTACGCCGAGGAACTCGACCGTCAGCGCCGGGCGATGCTGGGCGAGACGGCCTGAACCGTCGCCCCACGGGATCAGGCGTGGACCACGCGCCCCTTCGCGCCCAGGGCCTCCTCGACGGTGCCGTCGCCGTCGAGGTAGCCGTGGCGCTTGGGGTTGGGCATGATCAGCGACGCCACGAAGGCGATGCCGAGCATGACGGTGACGTACCAGAAGAAGGAGTTCTCCGAGCCGACCTGCTTGAGGTAGAGCGCCACCATCTCGGCGGTGCCGCCGAACAGGGAATTGGCGATGGCGTAGGAGAGGCCGACGCCCAGCGCCCGGACCTGGGTCGGAAACAGCTCCGCCTTCACGATGCCGGAGATGCCCGTGTAGAAGCTGATCACGGTGAGCCCGATCATGATCAGGGCGAAGGACAGGACCGGATTCGTGGTGCTGCCGATGGTGGTCATCAGGGGCACCACCATGAGGGTGCCGAGCCCGCTGTAGAGCAGCATGTTGGCCTTGCGGCCGATCTTGTCCGACAGCCAGCCGAAGAACGGCTGGATGAGCATGTAGACCAGGAGCGCGGCGGTGGAGATCTGCGAGGCGGTGACCTTGTCGATATGCGCCGTGTTGAACAGGTACTTCGGCATGTAGGTGGTGAAGGTGTAGAAGCTCAACGAGCCGCCGGCCGTGTAGGCCAGCACCACGCAGAACGCGCGCCAGTGCTTGAACAGGGCCGCGAAGGTGCCGGATTCCTTGGCGTTCATGTCCGCCTTGCTGGCGGTCTCGGTCAGGGACGAGCGCAGGTACAGGGCGACGACGGCGGCGAGCGCCCCGATGACGAACGGGATGCGCCAGCCCCAGGCGGTGAGCTGCTGGGCGGTGAGGACGCCCTGGAGGATGATGAGGACGAGGGAAGCCAGCAGCTGGCCACCGATGAGGGTGACGTACTGGAACGAGGCGAAGAACCCGCGCCGGCCCTTGATGGCGATCTCGCTCATGTAGGTGGCGCTGGTGCCGTACTCGCCGCCCACCGACAGGCCCTGGATCATGCGCGCCAGGAGCAGGAGGGCCGGGGCGAGGTGGCCGACGCTGGCATAGGTCGGCAGCACGGCGATCATCAGCGAGCCGGCGCACATCATCAGCACCGAGATCATCATCGAGGTCTTGCGGCCGAGCCGGTCGGCGAGACGCCCGAACAGCCAGCCGCCGATGGGCCGCATGAAGAAGCCCACGGCGAACACCGCCGCCGATTTGAGGAGCTGGCTCGTGTCGTCGCCCTCGGGGAAGAACACCGGCGCGAAGTACAGGGCGAAGAAGGCGTAGCAGTAGAAATCGAACCACTCGACGAGGTTGCCCGACGAGGAGGCGACGATGGCCTTGATCCGGCGGCGGTTGTCCGCCGCCTCGTCCAGCCGCGGCGTCACGATTCCAGCACTGCCCGACATGCGCGTCCCCCCTGTTTTGTTTGGGATGTTGTTGGAGTGGCTCATTATTTTTTGAGCATGGTCCCACCCGGGCCTGCTGCGCGGCGACGTTAAGCTCCGGCGAAAAATTCGCAAGGGGGCGGCCGAAGCGGCACCGGCCGCCGCGATGCGGGCAGGCAACGCGACGATGGACGGCGAATGCTCAAGCTTTCGTGGAACCGAACCATCGCGAGGGAACGGTTTCGCGAAATGTCCGGCGTCGAGTCGTGCACGGAAATTCGGAACGGTTTCTGGCACGTCCTCGTTGCGGCTGCGCATCGGCGCCGAACGGCGTCGTCGATCGACGGGGCAGGAAACGAAACCATGAGCAAGTTCTTTCGCAGCACGGTCGCGGCGGCGGCCCTGATCTTCGGCGCGACGACGGCCTTCGGCCAGGGCGGCCCCGGTGGCGGCGCGGGCGGCGGCGCGGCGGGTGGCGGCGCCGGCGGCGGGGCCGGCATGGGAGCCGGCGGCGCGGGTGGTGGTGCAGGTGGTGGTGCAGGTGGTGGTGCAGGTGGCGGCGGCGGTCGCGGCGGCGCTGGTGCGCCGGGGGCCGCCGGTGCCGAGCGCGGCGGTCCGGCCGCGGGCGCGGGCGGAGCGGGGGCCGCCGGCGGCGCCGCCGAGCGCGGCGGCCCTGCGGGGGGCGCGGGCCGGGGCGCGGAGGACGGCCGTGCCGGTCCGGGCGCCGAGGGCCGCCCCGGGCAGGGCGAGGGCCGGGCGGACCGGGACGGTCCGGCCGACCGCGACGGCAAGGCGGGCCGGGGCGACCGCGACGGCAAGGCCGACCGAGATGGCAAGGCCGACCGGGACGGGAAAGCGGACCGGGACGGCAAGGCCGATCGCGGCGACCGTGACGGCCGGGGCGAGCGCGGCGGCAGGGCGGATCGCGACGACCGTGGGGATCGCGGCGACCGGGGAGCCCGGGGCGATCGCGGCGGGCGCGGCGACCGCGGCGCGGTCCGGGGCGCCTATGGCCGGCTGGCCGCACCGCAGCGCACGGAGTTCCGCCAGAGCGTGATCCGCCGCGGCATCCCGCGTCTCGCCGCCGGCGCCTTCGCCCTTACCGTCGGCACGGCCATCGCCCGCAGCTACACCCTCTACGACCTGCCGCCGGACATCGTCCGCATCGCGCCGGAATACGAGGATTACCGCTACGTACTGGTGGACGACGACATCGTCATCGTCGATCCCGACACCTACGAGATCGTCGACGTGATCCGGGGCTGATCGGCTCCATCATGAGGCAGGGGAGGGTGCGGCCGCGAGGCGGCGCCCTTCCGCCGTTCTAGCGCTTGGTCCGGTCGAGCAGGCCCGACACCACGCGGGCGGTGTAATCCACCATCGGGACGATGCGGGCGTAGTTCAGCCGGGTCGGCCCGATGACGCCGACGACGCCGACGATCTTCTGCGCCCCATCGCGAAAGGGTGCGGCGATCATCGAGGAGCCGGAGAGCGAAAACAGCTTGTTCTCAGAGCCGATGAAGATCCGCACGCCCTCGCCGCCCTCGGCCCGGGACAGGAGCTCGATCACGTCCTTCTGGGTCTCGAGGTCGTTGAACAGCAGGCGGATGCGCTCGAGATCCTCCACGGCGCGCAGGTCGTCGAGGAGGTTGGCCTGGCCGCGCACGATGAGCTGGCGCGCGTCGGACGGACCGACGGAGACGGCGAGCCCCGCATCGACGAGGCGCTCGGTGATGGCGTCGAGCTCGCGCTTCATCGCCTGGCGCCCGGATTCGATCTCGGCCCGCAGGGTCCCGAGGGTCCGGCCCTGGAGCCGGGCGTTGAGGTAGTTCGAGGCCTCCTGCAGGGCGCTCGCCGGCAGGCCGGGCGGCAGGTCGAGGAGGCGGTTCTCCACCGATCCGTCGTCGGAGACGAGGACCACCAGGGCCCGGGCGGGGTCGAGGCGCACGAACTCGATGTGCTTCAGGTGGACGTTGGTCTTCGTGGTCAGCACCACGCCGGCCCCGCGCGAGATACCCGACAGCAGGGTCGAGGCTTCGGCCAGCGCGCTCTCGAAGGTGTGGCCCGAAGCCGCCGCCCGCATCTGCGCCTCGATGCGCGCCTGCTCGTCCCGGCCGACGTCGCCGAGTTCCAGCATGGCATCGACGAAGAAGCGCAGGCCCTGCTCCGTCGGCAGCCGCCCGGCGGAGGCGTGGGGGGCGTAGATGAGCCCCGAATGCTCCAGATCCGCCATCACGTTGCGGATGGAGGCCGGCGAGAGGGCCATGGGCAGGATGCGCGCGAGGTTGCGCGACCCCATCGGCTCGCCGGTGGTGAGGTAGCTCTCAACGATCTGCCGGAAGATTTCGCGGGCGCGCTCGTTGAGCGCGGCGAGAACCTGCATCTGCTGGGGCGAGGAGAAGGGGCGAACGGGCTCGGTCACGGGGGCTTTCCTGGGCCCCGATTGTGTTCCCCCGGGGGCCTTTCCACAAGGCGCCGTCGCGGAGGCGGCGGAGCCAGGCACCACGGCTTTTAATCCACGGCGCCGAACGCGGCCACGAAAATAAAAATCGCGCGGCGATGAAGCCGGACCGGCGCATCGCGCGTTCCACACCGCTCACCTGTCCGGCCACGTTCGAGCCACGCTCGAGGCCGGCTCCGCGTGGCGTCAGGAGTCCCATATGCGCAACACACCCCGTTCCGGCCTGATCCGGTCGCTGGCCATCGTGCTGGCGATGATCGGCGCGATGTTCGTCGCCGCCCCCCAGGGCGCCCAGGCGGCCCCCGCCATGGTCTCGACGGAGGTCGCCGGCCCCGCCGCCGCCCTCACGGAAGTCCAGTACGGCGGCTACGGTCGTCACCACCGCCATCATCACCGGCATTACGGCCACCGCCGCCACTTCGGCCACCATTTCGGCCATCACCGGGGTCGCCATTTCGGCCGTCACTTCGGTCATCACCGGGGTCACCACCACGGCTACGGCCGCCGCCACTTCTACTGAGACTCTCGCGAGGGGCGCCCGGCAGGGCGCCCTTTTCCGTTGGGGCGTTGCCGGAAACAGCCCCGGCGCCTAAGAGCCGCGTCCTGACACTCAACCGGGAGAGCGGCGATGCGGCCCTCGAAGCGCGCCAACGACGAACTGCGCACCGTCACCCTCGAGCGCGCCGTCGCCCGCTACGCGGAGGGCTCCTGCCTCGTCGCCTTCGGGGAGACCAGGGTGCTGTGCACGGCTTCCCTGGAGGAGCGCGGGCCGTCCTGGCTGCGGGGCTCCGGCAAGGGCTGGATCACGGCCGAATATTCCATGCTGCCGCGCGCCACCCACGAGCGCACCCGGCGCGAGGTGAATTCCGGCAAGCCGTCCGGCCGCACCCAGGAGATCCAGCGCCTCATCGGCCGGTCGCTCCGCGCCGTCACCAACCTGCCGGCCATGGGCGAGCGCCAGATCACCGTCGATTGCGACGTGATCCAGGCCGATGGCGGCACCCGCACGGCCGCCATCACGGGCGCCTGGGTGGCCCTGCACGATTGCTTCGCCTGGATGCGCGCCCGCTCGATCATCTCCGTCGATCCCTTACGGGACCACGTGGCGGCGGTGTCCTGCGGCATCGTCAAGGGCGTGCCGGTGCTCGACCTCGACTACGCGGAGGATTCGGGGGCCGAGACCGACGCCAACTTCGTGATCACGGGCTCGGGCGGCCTCGTCGAGGTCCAGGGCACCGCCGAGGGCAAGCCGTTCTCGGAGGAAGAGCTGCTCGCCCTGCTGCGCTTGGCCAAGGGCGGCACCGAGCGCCTCGTCGCCCTGCAGAAGGACACCATCGCGCGCCCCGCGTCGGACAGGAAGGCCAACCCATGAGCCAGCACCGCATCCTCTCGGGCCGGGTCGTCATCGCGACCCACAACGCCGGCAAGCTCGTGGAGCTGCGGGAATTGCTGGGCCCGTTCGGCGTCGAGGCGGTCTCGGCCGGGGAACTCGGCCTGCCGGAGCCCGACGAGACCGGCACGATGTTCTCGGAGAACGCCGCCATCAAGGCGCATGCGGCGGCTCAGGCGTCCGGCCTGCCGGCCTTCGCCGACGATTCCGGCCTGTGCGTGAACGCCCTCGACGGGGCGCCGGGCCTGTTCTCCGCCCGCTGGGCCGGGGCGTCCAAGGATTTCGGCGGCGCCATGGCCCGCGTCGCGGCCGAGATGGAGAAACGCGGCGACACCACGCGGCGGGCGCATTTCGTCTCGGCCCTCGTCATCGCCTGGCCCGACGGCCACACGGAGACCTTCGAGGGCCGGGTGTTCGGGCAGATCGTGCCCCCGCGCGGCACCAGCGGGTTCGGCTACGATCCCCTGTTCCTGCCGGACGGGCACGACCGCACCTTCGGGGAGATCTCGTCGGACGAGAAGCACGGCGTCGACTGGCAGACGGGCGACGCCCTCTCCCACCGGGCGCGGGCCTTCGTGCTCCTGGCCCGGGCCTGCCTGCGGCGGCCGGCCTGAGCCCGGCCGTTCCCTACCGGCCGAGCATCCCGTAGCGCCGCCCGCCGGAAGGCGGGCCGTCCTGGCCGTTGCCCGCCACCACCACGAGGCGCTGGACCTCGCCGCGCAGGTACGCCTGCAGGAAGCGGTTGTAGTCGCGAAAGACCACGCAGCCGTTGGAGGCGCCGCTCGGTCCGAGCATGTAGGTGTGGGCGAGCAGGCCGACCCGGCCGTGGATCGCGCCGGGGCCGCCCACGGGGTTGAGGCGGATCGCCCGGACCCCGTGGAACGGCGCCTCGCGCTCGCGCAGGTCGTAGGTGCCCGGCGGCGTCGCGCCCCGCATGGTGAGGTGCACGTTGCGCGGGTTGTCCTGGCTCGGGCCGAGGCCCGAATGCGCCTCCAGCACCTCGCCGTTGGGCAGGGTCACCCGCTGAGCGGTGATGTCGTAGACCGCGATGCCCCCGCCCGCCACCGGGGCGGGGCCGGGCACGAGGCGCTGGCGCGAGGGGATCGCCTCCGAGGCCCCGTCCACGGCGGCGTAGGCGGTGGGAGCCGGGGCGTCGCCGAAGATGCGGTCGAACAGGGAGGGTTCCTCGACGCCCGCCGCCCGGAACACGCTCTGGGTCGAGGGCAGGGCCGGACGCCGGGTGAGGCGGGCGGTGACGGCCACCGGCGCGCGCCGGAACTCCGCCGGGCGCGGCACCGGCAGGGGAATGGGCAACGGTACCGAGACGGCGACCTGTTCCGGGCGCGGCAGCGCCGCGGCGACGGGCTGGGCGCGCGGCGCGGCCGGGGCGATCCGGGCCGCTGGCGGGACGGCCTCCCGCGCCGGTTCGGCGGCGGCGATCCGCACCTCGGGGAGCGGGGCCGCCGCCGCGCGCTGGAAGCCGGTGGCCGGGAGGGCGAACGGGGCGAGGCCGGAGCCCGGAAGGGCGGGCGTGGGATCGAGCATCCAGGCGTAATCGGCGGACAGGGGCCGCGCCGGCGCCGTCTCGGGCGCGGCCGCGACGCTCACCGGCGGCGCGGCGGTCTCGCCCCAGCCCGCGAGCCCGGCGCCGACGAGGCCGAGCGCCCCCACCGAGACGGCCAGCCAGGCGCGGTTGCGGCGGCGGCGGCTTTCCCGCCGGGGAGAGCGGTGCGAGCGGAGCGCGACATAGGTCATGGGAACGCGAACTCGATACGCAGGGTCCCGTCCGGGCAGCCCTGGCCGACCCCGGTCCACGCGGACGCACCGCGCGGGCTGGACGACGGACCGGGTCTCACCGGGCAAGGAACGATTTACCGTAAGTGTCTGTGAGTAAGCCTGGACTTGGTTAATCTTGCCTGAAGCCGATGCACGACTTCGCGCGGAAAAATTCGGCCGTGATGGCTCAGTTCGACACAGGGGCCGGACCGGCGGCGGCAGGCGCGAACGGCGGGTCATTCATGGATTTCGCAGGCTGCGACGCGACACCGAAAGACGCGACCGGACTCCATTCGTGGAAGGGCAGAGCGGTCGCAGATGAACCGCGACGGCCCCCTCTCCCGTTTGGGTAGGGCGATCGCATATGACCACCGGTGTCATTCCGGGGCGCCGCAGGCGAACCCGGAATCCAGAGCCGCCGACAGCGCGAAGCCTTGCGAAACCGGTGTTTCCGGTTCCCGGGTTCCGCTGCGCGGCCCCGGGATGATGGACCGGCGAGGGATCTCTGCTGCCCTGAAAGCCATGGGCGATCGCCCCGCCTGGAAGGAGAGGGGACCCACACTGCCCGCGCGATGCGTGAAGACGGCCGCCGCCCGGGGGCCGGGATTGCCAAACGTCCCGCGCGCGCGCACATCGCGCCCATGACCGAACCGACAGGCCCGGACCATCCGACCCGCGACGCGGGGTTCGGGGTCTACGTCCATTGGCCCTTCTGCGCCGCGAAGTGCCCGTATTGCGACTTCAACAGCCACGTGCGCCACGCGCCCGTGGACGAGGCGCGCTACCTCGCCGCCTTCCGGGCCGAGATCGCCCACATGGCGGCGCGCACGCCGGGGCGCACGGTCTCCAGCGTGTTCCTCGGCGGCGGCACGCCGTCCCTGATGCGGCCCGCCACCGTGGCGGGGCTGCTGGATGCCATCGCGGGCGCCTGGGGCACGGCGCCCGATGTCGAGATCACCCTGGAGGCCAACCCGACGAGCGTCGAGGCCGAGCGGTTTCGCGGCTACCGGGCGGCGGGGGTGAACCGGGTGTCGCTGGGCGTCCAGGCCATGGACGACGCCGCCCTCAAGGCCCTCGGCCGCCTCCACACCGCCGACGAGGCCATGGCGGCGGTGCGCGTGGCGGCGTCGCATTTCGAGCGCTACTCGTTCGATCTCATCTACGCCCGGCCGGACCAGGGCGTCGCGGCCTGGCGCGCCGAACTCGAAGGGGCCATCGCCCGGGCGGCCGAGCACCTGTCGCTCTACCAGCTCACCATCGAGCCCGGCACGCCGTTCTTCGGCCTCGCCGCCGCCGGCCGGCTCGTGCCGCCCGACGACGACCACGCCCGCGCCCTCTACGACGTGACCCAGGAGGTCTGCGACCGGGCGGGGCTCCCGGCCTACGAGATCTCCAACCACGCCCGCCCCGGCGCGCAGTCGCGCCACAACCTGCTCTACTGGCGCTACGGCGAGTACGCGGGCATCGGCCCCGGGGCGCACGGCCGCCTCGTGGCCCCGGACGGGCGCCTCGGTACCGTCACCGAGCGGGCGCCGGAGGCCTGGCTCACGCGGGTCGAGCGGGACGGCCACGGCATCGTGGAGACCGAACGCCTGTCGCCGGCCGACCAGGGCGACGAGTTCCTGATGATGGGCCTGCGCCTCGCCGAGGGCATCGACCCGGCCCGCTACGCGGCGCTCAAGGGCCGCCCCCTCGAGCCCGCCCGCATCGCGGGCCTCGTCGCCGACGGCCTCCTCGCCCGGGGCGCCGACGGCCGCATCGCCGCCACCCCACGCGGGGCGCCGGTGCTCAATTCCGTCGTGGCGGCCCTCGCCGCCTGATCACGTCCCCGAAGGCCCGAGCACCCGGGGCGCCGGGCTGACCACGGCCGGGGCGCCGCTGCGGATCTCGTAGACGGCGAGCGTCCGGTCGCTCGGGCCGTCGGGCCGGAACCGGAAGGTGCCGTCGACGCCGGAGAAGCCCGACGGATTGGTGAGCGTGGTGTCGGCGAAGCGCTGGGAGCCGAACTGCCGGCTCAGGGCCGCCGTGAGCGACACGGCGTCGTAGGCGAGCGTCGCCACGCGCGGCGGCACCACCCCGAAACGCGCCTGATAGCGCTGGGAAAAACTCGAGAAGCCCGCCGCGTCGGGGGCCGCGTACCAGCCGCCCTGGAGGGAGGGCAGGGCGAAGGTGCGGGGGTCGTTCCACACGGCGGTGCCGAGGGGCTTGACCCGGCCCGGCGCGAAGCCGGCCTTGGCGAGCACCGGATCGAGGGCGGCGAGGCCCTCCGGCGTGTCGGGCAGGAACAGGGCGTCGGCCTGGGCGCCGCCGCCCGCGATGAGGCCGGAGAGCCGCCCCACGGACGGGCCGGGATTGCCGGGCGCGTAGCGCTCGATGCCGACGAGGCGGGCGCCTTTGCGCGCCACCGCCTCGCGGAACTGCGCCTCCACGGCGTTGCCGTAGCTGTTCTCCGGGATCAGGGCCGCGAACGAGCGCCGGCCCCTCGCCACGGCCTCGTCGACGATGCGGTCCACCTCCGCCTGGGGCAGGAAGCTGAGGAGGTAGACGCCGCGCGCGGCCACCGCCGCATCCGTCGAGAAGGCGATCACCGGCTTGCCCGCCGCGCGGGTGGCCACGGAGGCCGCCTGGACGTTGGCGGCGAAGAGCGGGCCGAGCACGAGTTCGGCCCCGTCGGCGAGGGCCGCCTGCGCGGCCTCGCGGGCCCCCTCCGCCGTGCCCCGGTCGTCCTTGACCAGGATCTGGAGGTCGGGCTTCTGGAAATCCTCGACGGCGAGTTCGGCGGCGTTGCGGAGCGCCGCCCCCACCGTGGCGCCGGGGCCCGTCAGCGGCACCACGAGGGCGACCTTGACCGAGCCGGTGCCGATCCGGGTGCCGGGGGCGGCGGAGCCCGGGCCGGTCTCGCCCGATGGCGGGAGGTCGGCCGGGGGCGCCTCGGCGACCACCGGGGGGGCGCGTCGGGCCGTGCGCGGGCCGCCATCCGGGCCGCCGATGCAGCCGGCCAGGGCGAGGGCGCTCCCGCACAAAACGCCCGTGAGCCGCCATTTCGCGCGCGCCATCGCGAGCCCCCCTGCCGTCCACCGTCCATCCACGTTGGAAGGATGAACCGAAAAAGTAAATGTGCGTGCCGGGGGAGGGGTGCATTCCTCCCCAGGGGGCCGGCATGGCATGGTCGCGCCCATGACACAGCGAAACGACAAGCCCGGCCGGCCGCGCCGGGACGTTCCGGCCGGGGGTGCCAAGCCCGCCTCCACCTTCATGGCCTTCGGCCTGGCGGCGGAGGCCGAGCCCCTCGATCCGGGCCTGCACGTGGTGGCCACCCCCATCGGCAACCTGAAGGACGTCTCGTTCCGGACGCTGGCCACCCTGGCGGCGGCCGACACGGTGCTGGCCGAGGACACCCGGGTCACCCGCACGCTCCTCATGCATTACGGGATCACCACGCCGCTGGTCGCCTATCACGAGCATTCCAACGCCGCCGTGCGCGAGCGGATGATCGCCCGGATGCAGGCCGGCGAAGCCCTCGCGCTCGTCTCCGACGCGGGCACGCCGCTCGTCTCCGATCCGGGGTTCAAGCTCGTCCAGGCGGCCATCGAAGCGGGCCTGCGCATCACGCCCATCCCCGGCCCCTCGGCGGTGATGACCGCCATCGTGGCCGCCGGCCTGCCCACCGACCGGTTCTTCTTCGAGGGCTTCCTACCGCAGAAGGCGGGCGCGCGCCGCAACCGCCTCGAGGCGCTGGCCCAGGTCCCCGGCACCCTGGTGCTGTTCGAATCCCCCCACCGCCTGCCCGAGATGCTCGTCGACGCCGCAGAGGTGCTGGGCGCGGGCCGTCCGGCGGCGGTGGCCCGGGAACTGACCAAGCTCTACGAGACCATCCGGCGCGGGACCTTGGGCGACCTCGCCGCGACCTTCGCGGAGGAGGGCGCGCCCCGGGGCGAGATCGTGGTGATCATCGGCACCGCCGCCGACGAACCCGATCGGGCCGAGACCGACGCGGGCCTCGACGCGGCGCTCGCCACCGCCCTCGCCCGCCACTCCATCAAGGACGCCGCCGCCCTCGTGGCCGACGAGACCGGCCAGCCGCGCCGGGTGGTCTATGCCCGCGCCCTCGCCCTGTCGCGGCGGACCGATGACGACGCCTGAGCGCCCGGCCGGAAGACGCCCGGCGAAGGACGCCGCCCGGCGCCGCGCCACCCACGGGCGCGGCCTCTCGGGGGAGGCCCTGGCGCTGCTGGCGCTGATGCTGAAGGGATACTGGCCGCTCGCCCGGCGCTACGCCGCCGCCGGCGGGGAGATCGACCTCGTGGTCCAGCGCGGGCGCACCATCGCGTTCGTCGAGGTGAAGGCCAGGGCCGATCTGGATGCGGCCCGCGGCGCCATCGACGGGGGCAAGCGCTCGCGGTTCTCGCGGGCGGTCCGGGCCTGGATCACAGCGCATCCGGCCCGTGCGGGCTTCGTCCTGCGGGCGGATGCCGTGCTGGTCGCCCCGGGGCGCTGGCCCGCCCACGTGACCGACGCGTTTCCCTTAGGCGAGCGGTGAGCCTCAGGCCCGCGCGGCGGCGACGGCGGCGAGCAGGGTGCGCTTGAGATCGGCCTGGCTGAACGGCTTCTGCACCACCGGACGGTCGCGGAACGGCTCGCGGATGCCGGCGCCGCCGTAGCCCGTGGAGAACACGATGGGGAGGTTGCGCTTCACGATGGCCTCGGCCACCGGATAGATCGGCTCGCCGGCGACGTTCACGTCGAGGATCGCGACCTCGAAATTCTCCGCCTGCGCCATTTCGAGGGCCGTCGAGAGGCGGGCGGCGGGACCCACCACCGTGCAACCGAAATCGAGCAGCATGTCCTCGAGAAGCATCGAGATCGCCGCCTCGTCCTCGACGACAAGCACGCGAGCCCCGTTCAGAAGGTCTTCGTTCACTTGAGCACTCACGCCGGGGCTTCTTCCCTTCGATTCGTTCCGGGGTCGGGAACGCAGTCCACAAAGAGGAGTCTTGGAATCGACCTCGGCGCCGGTGCTCTCGCCCTCGACCGCGAGCACGACAACTTTGCCGAATATCCCTTACGGCGCAGCCGATCCGGGACGAAGCGAGCCGTCGCCCGTTCCGCCGGGCGTGTCAAGCGCTTCACAGGTTCCGAACGTTGTCGGAGGACCGCGATGTTACGAAGTGATACATTTGCGTCTCAGGCGGTCGAAAAACGAGCACCGTGCGGCAAGTAAAGGGATTGATGCCGGAACGGTTTCCACCGCGCCACCGCCCCCTCGACCGGCGCGCCCTGCTGGCGGGCCTGGCGGCGGCGGCCCTCGCCCCGGCCGAGCCCGCTCGGAGCGCGCCCGCCCTCGTCGTCGCGTCCAAGAGCGATACCGAGGGGGCGCTGACGGGCGCGATGATCGCCCTCGCGCTCGAATCCCTCGGACTGGCGGTGGTGCCGAAGCTCGGCCTCGGCCCGACCCTGATCGTGCGCAACGCCCTGCTGTCGGGCGCCGTCGACATCTATCCCGAATACACGGGCAACGGCGCGTTCTTCACCGACACCGTGTCGGATCCGGCCTGGAAGACGTCGGACGGCGCGTTCGCAGCCATCGCGCGTGCGGACGCCGCGCACGGCCTCGTCTGGCTCGATCGGGCGCCGGCCAACAACACCTGGCTCATCGCGGTGAACGGCGCCCTGGCGCGCCGCGAAGGGCTCGTGACCATGGCGGATTTCGCCCGCGCCGTCGGGCGGGGCCTGATTCGCCTGGCCGCCTCGACGGAGTTCGTGGAGAGCCCCGCCGCCCTGCCGTCCTTCGAGGCCGCCTACGGCTTCCGGATGCCGCTCGATCGGATCGTCAGCCTGCCGGGCGGCGACACGGCGGTGACGGCCCGGGCCGCCGCGCAGGGCATCAGCGGCGTCGATGCGGGCATGGTCTACGGCACGGACGGGGCCCTCGACGCCCTCGACCTCGTGGTGATGGAGGACCCCAAGGGCGCCCAGATCGTCTACGAGGTCGCCCCGGTGATCCGGGCCGAGGCCCTGGCCCGCCACCCCGGAATCCGCCCGGCCCTGGCCCCCGTCTTCGCGAGCCTCGACGCCCCGACCCTGCGCCGGCTCAACGCCCGCATCACCGTGGAGGGCGCCGTCGCCGGAACCGTGGCGCGCGCCTACCTCACGGAGCAGGGGTTCCTGAAATGAACGCCCCCACCGATGGACTGGCGGCCCGCGCCGCGCGCATGGGGCCGGGGGTGCTGGCGCTCGCCTGGGTCGCGGCCCTCGCGGCGGCCCTCGTCGACGCACCGCTCCTCGCCATCGCGGCCAACCGCCTGGTCCCGGGCCTCCCCGTGACCGGCGGGACGATCCTCGGGCCCGCCCTGCCGGGGGTGCTCGCCCTCTCGGCCCTCGCGGCCGGCCTCCTCGCCGCCGCGCCCGGCCGCCGGGCGGCCGCCGGCGCCCTGGCCCTCCTGCTCGCCGCCACGGGCCTCCTCGCCTGGGGAATCGGGCACGGCGCCGCCCTGCGCATGGCGGGCGAGCCGTCGGCGGCCCGGGCCGGGCTCGGTTCCGGGGCGTGGCTCGCCGCCGCCCTCCTCGTCGCCGCCTCGGGGGTCGCGATCCGCCGGGTCTCCCGTCCCGGCCTCGGGCCCGCGACGGCGGCCCTCCTCGTCGGCGGACTCGTCCTGGCCGGACGCGCCGGCACGTTCGATGCCCTGTCGCTCGCCGTCGAGTATGCCGGCCGGCGCGCGGCCGTGCACGCCGCCTTCGTCGAGCACCTCGTCCTCGCGGGCGGTGCCCTCGGGCTGGCGATCCCCGTGGTGATCGGGCTCTCCCTGTGGCGGCGCGGACAGGGCCTCGTCGGGCTCGTGATCGGCGGCGTGCAGGTGGTGCCGGCGGTGGCCCTCCTGGGGGGGCTGGTGGCGCTCACCGGCGGCCTGCTACGGGCGGTGCCCCCCTTGCGCGACCTCGGCCTCTCCGCCCTCGGACCGGCCCCCGCCATGGTGGGCATCGCCGCCTACCTGCTGCTGCCCCTGTGGCGCGGCCTCGCGGCGGCCCTGCGCGCGCCCGATCCCGCCAGCCTCGACGCGGCCAGGGCGCTCGGTCTCACGGACGTCCAGATCCTCGCGCGCCTGCGCCTGCCCCTCGGCGGCCCGCAGCTCGTCGGCGCCCTGCGGGTCGCCACCGTGCAGGCGATCGGCCTCGCCACCCTCGGCGCCCTCATCGGGGCCGGCGGCCTCGGCCGCATCGTCTTCGACGGCATGGCGCAGTTCGCGCCCGACCTCATCCTCCTGGGCGCCGTGCCGGTGGTCGCCCTGTCGCTCGCCGCGGAACGGACGTTGAGCGCCGTGGAGGACCGGATGCGCACCGGGGTGTCCGCATGAGAAGCCGCCCGGCCGTGGGCGTCGGCCTCGCCGGTCTCGCCCTGGCGGCCGTCAGCCATCCCGTCGTCGCGACGGGGATCGCGCGGCTCCTCGGCGAGGCGCCGCGCCGCGCCCTCGACGGGGAGCGCCTCCTCGCCCTCGCCCTGCAGCACCTCGCCCTGGCGGGGACCGGATTCGCCCTCGTGGCGCTCCTCGGCCTCGGTCTCGGCATCCTGGCGACCCGCCGGGCCGGCGCCGCCTTCCGCCCCGCCATCGACGGCCTCGCGGCGGGCGCGCAGGCGGTGCCCCCCGTGGTGGTGGTGGCCCTCGCCCTCCCGGTCCTGGGCTTCGGCGGACCGCCGACCCTGCTGGCGCTCATCGCCTACGGGGTGATGCCGGCCCTGCGCGGCACGGCGGGCGCCCTGGAGGCGGTCTCGCGGGAGGCGAAGGCGGCGGCGGAGGCCATGGGGATGACCCGCCGGCAGATCCTGTTCTCCGTCGAACTGCCGCTCGCCGCGCCCGGGATCGTCGAGACCCTGCGCACCGCCCTCGTGCTGGCGGTGGCGACCGCCGCCGTGGGGGCGCTGGCCGGGGCCTCCACCCTCGGCACCCCCATCGTCGCCGGGCTGCAGAACCAGAACACCGTGCCGATGCTCCAGGGGGCCGCCGCCACCGCCGCCCTGGCCTTCCTCGGCGACGCCGCCCTGCTGGGGCTGGCGGCCATCTTGCGGATCAATCGTCCTTGAACACGACCTCGGCGCCGGGCTCGATGCGCAGGGCGAGGCTGCGGGCGTCCCAGTTCGTCAGGCGGATGCAGCCGTGCGACTCGGTCTTGCCGACCTTCTCGGGCTCCGGCGTGCCGTGGATGCCGTAGGACGAAATGGCCAGATCGATCCACACCACGCCCACGGGGTTGTTGGGGCCGGGGGGAATCGTGAACTTCTCCTTCGTCTTCACGCCCTTGAACGCGTATTTCGGGTTGTAGGTGTAGTCCGGCGCGAAGGCGACGCCCTTCACCTTGGTCTTGCCCGAGGGCGCCGGCTTCTCGTCGCTGCCGATGGAGGCCGGATAGAACGCCACGAGCGTGCCCGCCTTGTCGAAGGCGCGCACGTGCCGGGTGGTCTTGTCGACGGTGACGCGGGCGACGTCCTTGCCCGCCTTGTCCTCCGGCTTCGGCTTGCCCGTCTCCAGGGCCGGCACCGCCGCCACGAGGATCACCGTGCCGGCCTTGTCGAGGGGCTTGTCGGGGTTGAGGGCGACGAGGAGGGCGCGGGCCATGTGGAACCGCTCGGCCAGCATCTCGGCCGGGCTCGTGTAAGCCAGCGCGTCCAGATCGGCCTGCTTTTCCATCTTGGCCGGGATCTCGGCCGCGTAGGGCCCGGCGGCGTCGGCCTCGGTCAGGGTGTACTCGGCCGTCACCGGCTCGGTGCTCGTGGCCTTGAGCTTCTCGAAGAGCGCGGCGTTCAGGCGCGTCGCGGCCGGCAGGCCGTTGGCGACGGCGAAGGCCGAGAGGGCGCCGCGCAGGTTCTCGCCGTCGCGCCCGTCGATGGCGCCGGGGGAGAAATGCGCCCGGTCGAGGAGAACCTGCACCTTCACGAGCAGCGGGTCGGGCCGGGTGTCGTCGGCCTTCTTCGCCGCCTCGCCCCGCGCCCTCTTCGTGTCGGCCGCGGGCTTGGCGTCGGGAGCGAGCTTGGCGTCGGGAGAAGACTTGGCGTCGGGCGACGGGGCGGCGGCCTCGATGGCCTCACGGGTGAGGGCGGGCGCTTCGGGCGGTCGGGACGCGTCGGCCTTGGCAGGCGCCGTCCTGTCGGGCGCGGCCTCGTCGGGCGCCGCCTGGGCGCCTCCGGCGAGGCAGGTCATCACCAGGGCGGACACGCCGCCCACCCTCAAGAACCCACGCATGGTCACGCATCCCGCTCGGGGCGCCGCCGCCCCCATGCGCAGACAAGCTCGGCCGACCGCCGGCCGTTCCGCCATCGAGAATTATTGGCAGAGGCGGTGGCCGGCGGGGCGCTCGCGTTCGTCGAGGTGGAAATGGTTGGCGTGCGCCGCATCCGTGCCCGGCCCCAGCACCGTGCGGAAGAACCCGCAGGCCTTGGCCCGGACATGGGCGAGGAAGGCCGCCTCCGGCGTGCCCTCGGGCAGGGGCGCCACGGCGATCGCCGGCCGATTGGCGAAGGTGAAGCCCATCACGTCGATGCCGTTGGCGAAGGCGTGCTCGCTCAGCTTGGCGTCGGGATCGTGGTTCTGGCCCCGGCAGAGGTAGGTGGTGCCGAGGCCGAGGCCCTTGAGGGGCTGGGACAGGTCGCGCTCGGCCAGGGTCTGGGCTTCCGTGGCCCAGCGCGCCAGGGCCTCGGCGGCGCCGCAGACGAGGGTGGCGGGCGGCGTGAGCGCGAGATCGCCGGCCAGGGCCGTAATCTTCAGGGGCCGGGCCGCGCCGCACTGCCCGTCCGACAGGGCCGGCAGGGGTTCGAACCGGGCGCCGAGGCGCTCGAGGCGCTGGCGGCAGGCGGTGTCGTCGGCCGCCGCCACGGTCACGGCCAACGCCGCCTCGCCGGAGAGTTCGGCCGGACGGGCCGGGGGCAGGGGCACGATGTCGGCGGGTTTGGTCTCGCCGGACTTGACCTCGCCCGATTTGGCTTCCTCGGGCTTGGGCGCATCGGGCGTCACCGCCGGGGCGGACAGCTCCGGCGGGCGCGCGGGCGGGCGCGGCGCGTCGAGGGCCGGGCCGGGCTCGGGCGGGGCGGTCACGAGTTCCGCCGGCCGGGCCGGCGGCACCGGCGGCGGCACGGGCATCGCCGGATCGGACTGCGCGCGGGCGCCCCCGCACAGGGCGAGCATCACGAGGCCGCAGCCGATCGGGAGCAGGGCGGCTTTGGGCGGGGGCGGGCGCATCCGGTTCCGATCCTGTCCGGGCCCCGACCCTGGCGGGGCGGTCGGCGGTGCGCGCACGATCAGGGCATCGGCGCGCCGGGACAAGGGCAGGGCCGCAACAGCCGCGCACCATCGGACCTCGCGCCCGCGCACCATCGGACCTTGCGCCCGCGCGGCGGGCGCCTACCGTACGGCCGACACGCGCGAGCCTTCGCAAGCCCCAGGATGACCATGACCGCCGGCACCACCCCTGCTTCCACCGCCCCCGACGCCGCCATCGGGCCGTTCGCCGAGGGCGCGTGGGCGACGCCCCACGGCCTGCCGCCGTTCGAGCGCATCGCGCCCGCCCATTACCTCCCGGCCTTCGAGGCCGCGCTCGCCGCCCACAATTCCGAGATCGCCGCCATCGCGAAGAACCCCGAAGCGCCGGGCTTCGACAACACCGTCGGCGCCCTGGAGCGGGCCGGGCACGCCCTCGACCGGGTGGCCGGCGTGTTCTTCAACCTCAGCGGCAGCCACACCAACCCCGACCTCCAGGCGGTGGAGCGCGCCATCACCCCGCGCCTCGCCCGCCACGGCAGCGCCATCTACCTCAACCCGGAGCTCTGGGCCCGCATCTCCGCCGTCGACGCGGACATGGAAAATCTCGGTCCCGAGGAGCGGCGCGTCCTCGACCGCTACCGCACGCGCTTCCGGCGCTCGGGCGCGGACCTGGCGCCGGAGGCCAAGACCCGCATGGCCGAGATCGCCGGCCGCATGGCCGAACTCGGCACCCGCTTCAGCCAGAACCTGCTCGCCGACGAGGGCGCCTTCGCCCTGCCCCTCGACGGCGCCGACGACCTCGCCGGCCTGCCCGACTTCCTGCGGGATGCCGCCGCCGCCGCAGCCCAGGAGCGCGGGGGCCGGCACGGCCACGTCATCACCCTCTCGCGCTCCCTCATCGAACCCTTCCTCGTGTTCTCGACGCGCCGGGATCTGCGCGAGCGCGCCTACGAGGCGTGGTCGAAGCGCGGCGAGACCGGGGGCGAGACCGACAACCGGGGCATCATCGCCGAGATCGTGGCCCTGCGCGCCGAGCGGGCCCGGCTGCTCGGCTACGACAGCTTCGCCCATTTCAAGCTCGCCGACACCATGGCGGGCACCCCCGACAACGCCATGGACCTCCTGCGCAACGTCTGGACGCCCGCCCACCAGCAGGCGGCGGCCGAGCGCGACCGGCTCCAGGCGCTGGTCCGGGCGGAGGGGCACGATTTCAGCCTCGCCCGCCACGACTGGCGCCATTACGCGGAGAAGCTGCGCCGGGCCGAGCACGATCTCGACGAGGGCGAGATCAAGCCGTACCTGCCGCTCGACGGCGTCATCGCCGCCGCCTTCGACACGGCGACCCGCCTGTTCGGGCTCCGGTTCGAGGAACTCTCCGACGTGCCGCGCTACCATCCGGACGTGCGGGCCTGGGCCGTGCGCGACGCCGACGGGTCGGAGGTCGGCGTGTTCCTCGGCGACTACTTCGCCCGCGCCTCGAAGCGCTCCGGCGCCTGGATGAGCGCCTTCCGCTCGCAGGAACGCCTCAACGGCACGGTCCGGCCGATCATCGTCAACGTGATGAACTTCGCCCGTGCCCCCGAGGGCGAGGCGACGCTGCTGTCCTTCGACGACGCCCGCACCCTGTTCCACGAGTTCGGCCACGCCCTGCACGGGCTCCTCTCCGACGTGACCTACCCGCTGCTCGCCGGCACGGCGGTGGCGGGCGATTTCGTCGAGCTGCCCTCGCAGCTCTACGAGCACTGGCTCGAGCAGCCGGACGTCCTGCGCCGGCACGCCCGCCATCACCGCACCGGCGCGCCGATGCCCGAGGACCTGCTGAAGCGGCTCCTCGCCGCCCGCACCTTCAACCAGGGCTTCGCCACCATCGAGTACACCGCGTCGGCCATCGTCGACATGACCCTGCACCTGTCGAATGCCGGCGAGGACGGCCTCGACGTGCTGGCCTTCGAGGCGAACGCCCTCGAGCGCATCGCCATGCCGGCGGAGATCTCCATGCGCCACCGCTCGCCGCACTTCGCCCACATCTTCTCCGGGGACGGCTACGCGGCGGGCTACTACAGCTACCTGTGGTCGGAGGTGCTCGACGCCGACGCCTTCGACGCCTTCCGCGAGGCCGGGGACATCTTCGACCCCGAGACGGCGGCGCGCCTGCGCCGGTTCGTCTACGGCGCCGGCAACCTGCGCGATCCGGGCGAGGCCTACACGGCCTTCCGGGGGCGGCTGCCGAGCATCGACCCGCTCCTGCGCAAGCGCGGGCTGGCGGCCTGACGGCTTGGTAACCCTTCGGTAAACAAGCATGCTTAACCAATGCTTCCTGACATCTTCGGGAAGCATCGGTCATGACGGACACGGTCGGCACGGCGTCGGACACCTCGCCGGAAGCCCTGCTCAAGCGGGCGGTGATGGGCGCCAGGACGAAGGCGGCGCCCAAGCCCGTGGCCGGGCAAGCGTCCAGCGGGCAAACGTCCACCGGGCCGGTCACGAACATGGGGGCGTCGCCCCCGCGCGCGCGCCGGATCGACCCGCGCCTCGCCGGCCTCGTCGGGGCGGCCCTCCTCCTCGGCGGGGCGGTCGGCGCCGGGGCGAGCCGCCTCGGTGCGACGAACGACGGCGGCGCGGCGGTCGCCCTGGCGGAGATCCAGCGCCGGCTCGGCGCGGCCCAGGCGGAGACGGACCGGGTGGCCGCGACGCTCGCCCAGATCGGCAAGACCCTCGCGCACACCCAGGAGACCGTGGAAGCGGCTCGCACCGAGGCCCGCACCCGCAGCGGCACCCTCGTCGACCGCGTCGCCCGCGCGGAACAGGCCCTCGCCGCGAAGGTCTCCACCCTCGGCGAGCGCGTCGAACAATCAGAGAAGGATCAGGCCGGACGCCTCGCGGCCCTGACGGCGCAGGTGGAGAAGCGGCTCGCCCCCCCCGTACAGGCCGCCGTGAAGCCGGCGGCGGAGCCGACGGTGACCGGGGCGCTGCCCGATGCCAAGACTTCGAACGACACCAGGACGTCGGCCGATGCCAGGGCACAGGCGGACGCCAAGGCCCAGGCGGCCGCGAAGCCGCCCGCCAGCGACAACTGGGCCGTGCGCGAGGTCTACGACGGCATCGCGGTGCTGGAGGATCGCAAGCGCCGCCTCGTCGAGGTCGGCATCGGCGACACGGTCCCGGGCGTCGGCCGCATCGAGACCATCGAGCGCCGGGGACGGGCCTGGGCCGTGGTGACCCGGCAGGGCATCATCACCCCGCAGGCCTGGTAGGCCTCCCGATCTCCCCGCCGCCATCCGCAACGAAAAAGCCGCCGGCCGGATGGGGTAGGCGGCGCGAAGGCTCGTGGACGTCCGTGGGGCGCGCGGTGGAGGACACCCGAGTCTCAGGCGACTTGGATTTCAGGTAACCTGCATCTCAGGTGGCCTGCATCTCAGGTGACTTGCGCCTCGATTTCCCCATCGCACGCGCATTTGGGAAAGTGCGGTTCGATGGTCATCGGGTCGGCCATCATCGAAGCGCGCAGGGCGCGGTTGCGACCGTGCGTGAGCGAGCGGGTCCGCGCCTCCTGCGAGGGGTGCAGGATCGCGGCGAGGAGGGCATGGCCCTCGAACTCCGCATCGAGGGTCTTGGCTTCGAACACGGGCATGGCGTTCACCGACCCGGCGCCGTTGAGGTCTCCAAAGGGAGGCCGCGACCCGGTCACTGGCAGAAACTGGGGATAGCGCTGAAAAGTTCCAAAAGCACGCCCTGATTGATGAATATTTTACTTTTGCGCAGTTTCGCCCCCCTCGAGGGTGTGGCGGCACACATGAATACATCCGATCATTGAGAATACACCGCCACCGTGCGCGGCCCTCGCACGCGGCCTGGCCGGCTCCGCCTCCGTTGCGCCCAAAAGTCGCCCGATTCGTCGCGGGTGATTCGCCCCCCCTCGGATCGACGCCGGCCGATCGCCTCTGGCGAGCCGTCGCCATGGGCTTCCTCGCCTGGAGGCAGCCTGGTCGCATCCGAGCGTTCGATCCGGTCCCCGTTCCGACACCTCATTCCGGGGGGGGACGGGGGGAGCCCCGAACTCGTATCCCACGCGGGTGTTCTCCCCGCGGTCGCCCCGCCTGGGAGACGAGGGTCGGGGTGAGGTGCGGTCCCTCTACCGAAGCCGCTCGCCGCCTGCAGTCAGCGTCGCGCCGTATCGGCCTTCAGCAGTTCGGTGTTGATCGCGAAGGCCGCCATCGCGCCTTCGGCAGCCGCGACCACGGCGAACTGCACCCGCCGCGAGGCATCGCCCGCGACGTAGAGGCCCGGCACGTTGGTGCTCTCGTAATCCCCCGTCGGCACGGTGCCCTTGGGCGACAGGTCGCAGCCGAGTTCGGCGACGAGGGCGGAGGGGCGGCATCCCCCGGGCGTGAGGAACACCGCGTGGCACGGCCGGTCGGTCCCGTCCGCGAAGGCGAGCCGCTCCACCCGGTCGCCGTCCCCCGTCAGGCGGGCCACGGCGCCGTCGGCGATCCCGACGCCGTTGCGGGCGAGGCGGGCGCGGTCCGCATCGGACAGGCTGTCGGCCCGGTCGTCGGTGCAGAGGGTCACGTCCCGGCTCCAGACGGTGAGTTCGAGGGCGAGACCGACGCCGGCGTGTCCGTGCCCGTAGGCGACGAGGGGCCGGTCGCGGCTCTCGTAGCCGTCGCAATACGGGCAGGTGTGGACGCCGCGCGCCCAGTAGGTGTCGAACCCTTCGACCTCGGGCAGATCCTGGTGCAGCCCCGTGGCGAGGACGAGGCGGCGCGCCCGCTCGGTCCGGCCGTCGGCGAGGCGAACCGCGAAGGCATCGCCCTCGCGGCGCGCGCCCGTCGCCTCGGCGGTGCGGCACTCCACCGTGGGGTAGCGGCTGAGGTCGGCCCGCCCCTGCGCGCGCAGGGTGGCGGGCGGCGTGCCGTCGCGGGTGAACAGGCCCCAGGTCCGGGGCGTGGCGGCGTTGCGGGGATCTCCGCAATCGACGAGCAGGACCGAGCGGCGGCAGCGCCCGAGGATGAGGCCGGCGTTGAGGCCGGCGGGGCCACCACCGACGATGATCGCATCGTACATCGGGTTCGCTCCGGCACCGTGGCGTACCCCACCAACGGGCGAAGCGGCCAGCCGTTGCCGGACACGAAAAAGGGCGCCCGCGGCGCCCTCTTCCGTTCGCGACGTGCCGGAGGCCCGTTCAGGCCGCCGTGGTCGCGGCCTTCACCGGGATGCCCTTCTCGGACAGGAACTGCTGCAGCTCGCCCGACTGGAACATCTCGCGGGTGATGTCGCAGCCGCCGACGAACTCGCCCTTCACGTAGATCTGAGGGATGGTCGGCCAGTTCGAGAAGGTCTTGATGCCGTCGCGGATCGCCATGTCGTCGAGGACGTTCACGCCCTTGAACGGCACTTCGAGGTAGTTGAGGATCTGCACGACCTGGCCCGAGAAGCCGCACATAGGAAATTGCGGCGTGCCCTTCATGAACACGACCACGTCCTGGGACTCGATCTCGGCTTTGATGGCGGTGTTGGCGTCGGTCATGGTGTCGATCCTCTTCGATATAGCGATGATCTAGTGATGGTCGGCCGGCCTGTTCAAGGCCGAGGCGAGGCGCTCCAAGGCCCAATCCATCGTGAAGGTCTCGGAAACGAGTTCTTCGGGGGTGAACGGTATCGCATCGGGCAGGCCGACGACGAGGCGGTCGTCGAACATCCGGAGGGAGACGTCCGCCTGAAGCCGTGCCGTCTTCCACAGCCATGACCAGTCGATCCGCTGCCGCATGCCGGGGGAATAGGCCCGGCGGGCCGCCGCATGAAAAGCGATCACCTCGGATCGCCAGGAGCGGGTCGACTGGGCGCTCGGCGCGGACATGTACTTCAGCACGTGAATGAGCATCTGAAGGAGCTTCTGCTCCACCGCGCTGATCTGGGACCGCCCCACGCTCTCGATCTCGTCGGCGACGTTCTCCCAATCGAGGGCGTTCGACAGGTCGGGCCGTGACGCGAGCGCCCGCACCGCAGCGGCCTGCTGCTCGGCCCAGGTCACGATGTCGTCGTCGTAGAGGCTCGGCTGGTCCATCTTTCCGCCTCCGGGGGAGCGCCGGGGATGTTCCTCAATCCTGCGGGACGCCCGTGGTGAGCGCAAGGGCGTGCAACACGCCCCCCATGCGCCCCTGGAGCGCGCCATAGACCATCTGGTGCTGGGCCACCCGGGTCTTGCCCTTGAAGGCGGCGGACAGGACCGTAGCGGCGTAGTGGTCGCCGTCGCCGGCCAGATCCTTGATCTCGATCCGGGCGTCGGGCAGGGCCTCCCGGATCATCGCCTCGATCTCGCGCGCATCCATCGGCATGGGGTCAACTCCTCTTGAGTGTTCGGGGTGCAGGCAGATCAATTCGGCCAAGCGTCCGTATCACCCAGGGACGCGGTGGATCGCGGGTCCCCTCTCCTGGAAGGAGAGGGACAGGGTGAGGTGCGTGACATATCCGAAAAGGTCACACACCTCACCCCAACCCTCTCCCTACAGGAGAGGGAGTGCGTCGCGACCGTTCCATCCGGCGTGATCGAGCGGCGCTCGTCGGAGGCGGATCAGGCGGGAACGCCGGCGGGCTGGCTCGCCATGTAGGCGGGCAGCCAGCCCTCGTGGGCCGCGCGCAGGTCGGCGACGGCGATGGCCTCGCCGCCCGGCAGGGTGATGCGGTCGCCGCCCGTGACGCCGACCACGAGGGCGTCGATCCCCTGCGCCGCGGCGCTGTAGAGGAGGTCCGGCGCGGTCTCGGCATCGACGGCGAGGAGGTAGCGGGCCTGATCCTCGCCGAAGAGGTAGGCGTGCGTCGCCATGCCGGCGGGGACCTCGGGCAGGGCCGCGCCGATGCCGCCGGCCATGGCCATCTCGGCGAGCGCCACGGCGAGGCCACCGTCCGAGAGGTCGTGCACCGTATCGACCTGACCGGAGACGATGAGGCCGCGCACGAAGTCGCCGTTGCGGCGCTCGGCGGCGAGATCAACGGGCGGGGGCGCGCCCGCCTCGCGGCCGGCGATCACCGCGAGGTAGACGGACTGGCCGAGCCAGCCCGCCGTCTCGCCGACGAGCACCAGCAGATCGCCCTCGCGCTTGAGACCGAGGGTGGCATGGCGGCTCACGTCGGCGAGCACGCCGACGCCGCCGATGGTCGGGGTGGGCAGGATGCCGACGCCGTTGGTTTCGTTGTAGAGCGAGACGTTGCCGGACACGACGGGGAAGTCGAGGGCGAGGCAGGCCTCGCCGATGCCCTTGAGGCAGCCGACGAGCTGACCCATGACCTCGGGCTTCTCGGGGTTGCCGAAATTGAGGTTGTCGGTGATGGCCAGCGGCGTCGCACCCACCGCCGTGATGTTGCGCCAGGCCTCCGCCACGGCCTGCCGGCCGCCCTCGACGGGATCGGCCTCGCAGTAGCGCGGCGTCACGTCGGCGGTCATGGCGAGGCCCTTGGGGCCGTCCTCGACGCGGACGATGGCGGCGTCGCCGCCGGGCTTCTGCACGGTGTTGCCGCCGATGAAGTGATCGTACTGCTCGTAGACCCAGCGCTTCGAGGACAGGTCGGGCGAACCGACGAGTCGCTTCAGGGCCTCGGCGCTGCCGACCGTCTCGGGCACCTCGGCCGCCAGGATCACCGGCAGGTGGGTGTTGGCGATGTGGGGCCGGTCGTAGAGGGGCGCCTCGTCGCCGAGTTCCTTGATCGGCAGGTCGGCCATGACGACGCCGTCGTGCTTGACCACGAAGCGGAGCGTGTCGGTGGTGTGGCCGATGATCGCGAAATCGAGGCCCCACTTCACGAAGATGGCCTCGGCCTCGGCCTCCATGCCGGGTTTCAGGACCATGAGCATGCGCTCCTGGCTCTCCGACAGCATCATCTCGTAGGCGGTCATGCCCGCCTCGCGGGCCGGCACCTTCTCGATGTGGAGTTCGACGCCGAGATCGCCCTTGGCGCCCATCTCGACGGCCGAGCAGGTGAGGCCCGCCGCCCCCATGTCCTGGATGGCGATGACGGCGCCCGATGCCATGAGTTCGAGGCAGGCCTCCAGCAGGAGCTTCTCCGCGAAGGGATCGCCGACCTGCACGGTGGGGCGCTTCGATTCCGAGGCGTCGTCGAACTCGGCCGACGCCATGGTGGCGCCGTGGATGCCGTCGCGTCCGGTCTTCGAGCCGAGGTAGACGATGGGGTTCCCGACGCCCGTGGCCGCCGCGTAGAAGATCGCGTCGGTCTTCGCCAGGCCCACCGCCATGGCGTTGACGAGGATGTTGCCGTCGTAGCGCCTGTGGAAGCCGACCTGCCCGCCGACGGTGGGCACGCCGAAGGAATTGCCGTAGCCGCCGACGCCGGCCACCACGCCGGAGACGAGGCCCCTTGTGCGGGGATGCTCGGGATCGCCGAAGCGCAGGGCATTCAAGGCGGCGATGGGCCGGGCGCCCATGGTGAACACGTCGCGCAGAATGCCGCCGACGCCGGTCGCCGCGCCCTGGTAGGGCTCGATGAAGCTCGGGTGGTTGTGGCTCTCCATCTTGAAGACGCAGGCCAGCCCGTCGCCGATGTCGATGACGCCCGCGTTCTCGCCGGGGCCCTGGATCACCCACGGCGCCGAAGTCGGCAGGCCGCGCAGGTGCTTGCGCGAGGACTTGTACGAGCAATGCTCGTTCCACATCGCCGAGACGATGCCGAGCTCGGTCAGCGTCGGGTCGCGGCCGATGAGCGCCCGGAAGCGGTCGTACTCGTCCGGTTTGAGGCCGTGCTGGGCCACAAGCTCGGGCGTGATCGGGACATCGTTGCGGAACATGCGGCGGTCTCGACGAACAGGC